>Ga0209489_110160_pt1 | contig 10891 bp, 5 predicted proteins | sample SiratrowhiteBW_FD_187527 | JGI IMG/M metagenome (GOLD analysis project Ga0209489, IMG submission 187527) | Root nodule microbial communities of legume samples collected from California, USA - Siratro white BW (SPAdes) (version 2) | ecosystem: Host-associated > Plants > Roots > Nodule | place: USA...
CGCTATATCAATTTTACCTTTATAATTTTTTTTTTCAAAATATAAGAAAATGTGAAAATTTAGGTACAGAAACAATTTAGATATAAAAGTAATATAAATTTTACATGTTTTCTATTTAATAAATGTGTGTGATCAATTTTATTTATTAAGGAACTAATTATTGAAAATGTATTGTAGCTTCTTCTTTTTTTATATAACTCTTATTTTTAAAATTCAAGAGAACATTCATTACTCTTTTTTATTTATATTTTTAACTTTTATTTAATTTATAATTAATTTAATATTGTGATATAGAAGTGAAATGATAAAATAAATTTTTTTGTAAATATTTTATTAAAATCGAATAAATGTATTGTATTTCATAATGTATTTAAAAGAGCCTTTAATGACACTTAATAATATATTTAATATATAAGTATAAATCGAATGTACTATTAATGTATTTTGTGATAGTTTTTAAAAAATATTTATTGCTACAAGTTCCTAGACCATTATTTGAAAGATATCAGCAAATAAGTAGACTAAAATATTATTAAATATAGTAGTTTTATTATGTTAGAAACAATGTAACTGTACAAACTGAAAGTCTTTATTCAAATGCTCCTTAAATAATATTGTTAGGATAATGCTGCATATTAATATTTTTGGACCAATTACAGAGCATGCAGTCAGGAGTTCAAAAACCCTGAAAGTTATTGAGACTATGAATATTAAGATTAATTAATTTGACTTTCACATAAACGGTTGATAATATTTGAATTATTATTTTTTATTATATCACATTATTTTAAATATTTTTTTTATGATTTTAACTGTAATATAATTGTAAAACGCATAATTTAATTAATATTTTATTTTATTGGTTTTTAAAAAAATGTTTCTAAAATGGAAGATTATTGTTTTATTTTTATGATTCATGTATATATAAAAGTATATCTTAAATAGACCGGAGCAAACCAACTGATTAATCCTCCCAAACGTGATTCTTTTTTGTACACTTAATTACTTTAAAAGATATAAAAGTATTGTTGTGGATAATTTGTTTATGATTTACTACAATATGTATTGACATATTTTATTTATATTTTTAGTATAATAAAAAAAATTATATATAGACCCTTTAATTTTATTAATAGTGTTTGAACTTCATTAATAGTTTAGATGAATAAACAAGTAATTGATCTTTAGAACTTATGTGTGATTATTAAATACAAAATTAACATTAACATGCAATTTTTTTTACTTTGGAAATTTAAACTCCTTAATACCACACGTAAAATTTCTTTTATAAAAATAATTATATTATAAAGAATGATAAAACTAAAATAACTCCAGTTTATATTATTAATACAATTAACTTATCAAATTTTGTTCATATGTATTTCAAACCTGTAATTTAATTTTATTAAAATTCCTGTAAATTATAGACAGAAGATTTAAAAATAATGAAACATAAATAAATATATAAAAAAATTATAAACTCGTCTCTAATATAAAATTTTAAAGTTATGTCTTTGTTAGTCCTTCTTTTATATTTTATTCAAGTTTTTTCATTTATATACAATCTAGGACTTCCTGTTTGTACTTACATCTCTAACAAATTTAGTAATCAAATTTATTTATGTTAGTAAGTTTTTACGACAGTAAGTTAATTCATAATCTGGGCGCTACAAGTTCTTTGACCATATTTGAAAGATTGTAACAAATAACTAGACTAAAATATTGTGAAATCTAGTCGTTTTATTATATCAGAAATGTAAAGTTGAAAGTCTTGTATTCAATACTCGTTGAATAATATTCCTAGGATAACTTTGCATATTAATATTATTGGACCAATTACAGAACATGCAATCAGGAGTTCAAAAACCACATTCAGATAAGAGTTACAGAGACTATAAATGTTAAGATTAATTTAATTGACTCTAACATAAACGGCTGATAATATTTTAATTATTTTTTAATCATATCACATCATTTTCAAGATTTTTTTATGAATTTAATTGTAATATAATTTTAAAACATATAATTAATTTAATATTGTGATATAGAAGTGGAAATGATAAAATAAAAAAAATTGTAAATATTTTATTAAAATTGAATAAAAGTGTTGTATTTCATAATTTATTTATAAGAGCCTTTAATGAAACTTAATAATAAATTTAATATATAAGTATAGATTGAATGTGCTATTAATGAATTTTGTGATCGATTTTAAAAAATATTTATTGCTACAAATATCCAGACTGGTTGTTAATTAGTAATTCTCTAGATAACTCTTCGGCTCTAATAGTAATTTGGACCCTGGTAGTTATTAATATTGTTAGTGCATTTCACTATGGTTGTATTTATTTATTTATTTATTTTCTATAATACATATTTGTACCACTGCCAAGAATATGTAATTGGAATTTTGTATTGAGAATCTCGTGTCTTTATTTATTTATAAATTATAAATATTATTAAATATAGTCGTTTTATTCTGTTAGAAACAATGTAACTGTACAAACTGAAACTCTTTATTCAATGCTCCTTAAATAATATTGCTAGGATAATGTTGCATATATATTAATATTTTTGGACCAATTACAGAACATGCAGTCAGGAGTTCAAAAAACATATTCAGATGAGAGTTACCAAGACTGTGAATATTAAGATTAATTAAATTGACTTTTACATAGACGACTGATAATATTTAAATTATTTTTTTAATTATATCACATTATTTTAAAGATTTTTTTGTATGATTTTAACTGTAATATAATTGTAAAACGCATAATTTAATTAATACTTTATTGTATTGTTTCTTAAAAAAAATATTTCTAAAATAGAATGTTGTTCTTTTCTTTTTATTATTCATATTCTTATTCAAAACTTAGATTTTTAAATTTTTCATTTTAACATATTTTAAGTTGGAAATTCATGTAGGATTTAATTCTTAAATTTATCATTCAATTTTTAAATTTTTTAATCCAAATCTTAAATTTATAATCTTATGTGTAATTATAATTTTTAATTCAATAATTTTATTATGAGGTAAATTTTATTCTGTGTAAGTTGCTTCATCTCATATTATTTTTAAGATATTTACAAGCTTTATTTTAACAAAATTTTATTTTTTTTCAATTTTGTATATTTTATTTATACTTCAATATAAATATAATTTTTTAACATAATTTTTTTATCTCTATGATTCCTTTTTTCTTTTGAATTAAGATCTTTAGCTTTTATAAAATCTCCTATAAGATCAATATTTTGAACCTAAAATCACTATTATAATTTTGCGTTGAAGATGTCTTTTACAATTTAAATAATTAATTTTTATAGAGATGATACATAAGAGTAATTTTTTGTAATTTTTTTATTTTCTTTTATTTTAATATATATATATATATATATATATATATTAAAATCACACTTAATTATATAAATATTTATCAATTTTTAATAAATTAATTAATATTTATTATCACAATTACATCTTAAATTACTTCAATTAATTAATAATTAAAATTTATTTTATAAGCATTAATGATTTAAGTTTATATCTATAATTATAACATTTGGAGGTAGCACAAGCAGAAACTTTTGCCTCGTGTCTCTCTGCCATCATTTAAGAAAAAATAATTCAAAACAAGAGTTTACCTAGAAAGGAAAGCAACACACATGTCAAACACAAACCATCAAATTGTGGAAGCTCACGTCTATGACATCTAGCAACCGCACATGTGTCTCTTTGTGTATTTAAAATTCAAATTTCAAAAATTCAAAATGCCCAAATTCAAAATGCCTGCCTCTATCTTTGTCTAGAATATCTATAAAATCCTCATTCTCTGGATGAGCAAACTTGAGTTTGGATAAAGTTTATGTCTTTTGGAGGTGATGTTGTTGATGATATTCCTTTTAGGGATGGTTCAGTCTATATATTCTTCGCATTGTTACTATGTTTGCATTGTGATTCTTATATCTTGTCTAGGACATATGTCGAGGTTGAGAGTGAAGTGTGTTCTGTGTCTGAGTGAGTTCATTGTGTGTTTAGGTAGCGTCCATTCCTGAGATCCCTTCAAATAAGACTTCCAAAAATGTTATTGAATGGCTGCTCGAAACACACAGTGAACCAGAGGAACCACGCACTACGGTCTTCTTGCAGTCCTACTCCTCCTAGGTATGTTTTTTTGTATTCGTTTAACTTGTTGCAGGCTTGGAGTTGTTTCAGAGAAATGCAACATATCTATCTTGCTAGGTATGTTTTTGGTATTCATTTAATTTAATGCGGTCCATCGACCACCTCATATGCAACATATCTGATTTGTATTTTTTTTATGTTTTTACTTATTTATTTTTTTAAATGAAGGATGGATGTGGACCGTCAACCACCTCATATGTCTCGGAGAAGATATAAGAATCGCAATACCAACAGAGTAACACTGCAAAAACTATATAGACTGTCCTATTTTTAAAATTAACTTAATTTTGCTAATTCAAAGACTTGAATGCAAGTTGACAAATGAAGGAAAAGAGCATGAAGTGAAGACGGGTTTCATATGTTTAAGATAGGTTTTTTGAATTTTAGGAATTTGGCCAGATGGCAATGTTCTTAAGTCCTTCACTATTTGTTATTGAATCAATAAATGAAGCATACTTTATTATTATTCATCATGGTCTATTTTTTAAATTCATCATTCATCATGTATTACATATCACTATTACACTTAATGGCTGAGGTTAACATGTCGGCCAACCTTCACTTAGTACTTATAAACACCTCGGTGAGAGTTTGAATTCATTCAAACATCGTGGCCAAGCTTCTCATAGCACTTATAACACCTCGACGAGATTTTGAATGCATCCAAACACCTTGAACAAGCTTCTCTTAACACTTATAAACACATCGGCGAGAGTTTGAATCAACCAAACACCTCAGCCAAATATGACATTAACACCTTAACTGAATAACTTTTATTACCAAATGCACGGGAGAGATGGCCAAGGTGTTGAGAGTCTAGAGGTATCATGGGTTATGTTGTGAATAACGTGATATTATTTTAGGGACATCTATAATCTATAATTTATAATTTATAATTTATAATCTATAATTATAACATTTGGAGATAGCACAAGCAGAAACAGTTGTCACATGTCTCTCTACCATAATTTATGAAAAAATTCAGCAACAAACATGTCAATCACACACCGTCAAATCGTGGAAGCTGACGTCTGTGACACCTGGTAACCTGTCAACCACGTATTCAAATTTCAAATTTCAAAAAGTGAGATTGTATCTTGGTAAAAAATGTTTATAAAATCCTGGAATAGCAAACTTGCACGATTTGGATAAAGTTTACATCTTTTGGAGGTCATTTTGTTCATGATGTTCCTTTTGGGGATGGGCCAATCTACATATTCTTGGCAGTGTTACTATATTGGCATTGCGATTCTTATATCTTTTCCACGAAAGTGTCTTTTCATGAGAGTGGGGTGAGTTGAGTGTTTGAGTGAGTTCATTGTGTGATTACCTCGTCTTTGTGGTATTTCTCTTAGGCATGCCTGTATTTGAGATATTCCTCTTAGGCATTTCTGTCTTAAGTTTTTCTATATTGTTGCAGGCTTGCCAAAGAGCATTGGAGTTGCGAACGAGAAAGTTTCATATTTTGACATCGAGATTACATTTTGTAACGTGTGTTCTTTATCCTTTATTGTTTGTTCTTAAGTAGTTATAATATGTACATGAGAAGATATAAGAATCGCAATACCAAGACAATAAAATAGACACAAAGTTTACTTATGGTCTATTCTTTAAATTCATCATTCATCATGTATTACATATCATTGTTACACTTAATGACCGAGGTTAACATGTCGGCCAACCTTCACTTAGCACTTATAAACACCTCGGCGAGAGTTTGAATTCATTCAAACACCTCGCCCAAGCTTCTCGTAGCACTTATAAACACCTCGACGAGATTTTGAATGCAACCAAACACCTCGGCCAAGCTTCTCTTAGCACTTATAAACACCTCAACGAGAGTTTGAATGCAACCAAACACCTCGGCCATATATGACATTAACACCTTAACTGAATAACTGTTTTTACCAAATGCGGGAGAGATGGCCGAGGTGTTGAGAGTCCAGGGGTATCCTGGGTCATGTTGTGAATAACGTGATATTATTTCAGGGAATAACATGCAAGCTCAGACAGTAGAGAAAATCAGAAAACCTTGCACTGTTTCTAAGAGAAGAGGGCAAAAAACAAACTTACTCTATTAGGGGTTCTGATTTAATAGACTTGTTCTGTTCTCCGCAACGAGTCCAACGGTGGGCTCTACTATAGAAACTGATGAAAGATGGACGCGGAGGCTTAGAGAGAAATCAGAGGAAGGGAAAAAGTCAAAGGTTAGAGAGATGGTGGCTCAACATGGAAATGAGACTTGACTAATAGCTTTTTCCATAAATACTCGTTTTCAGTTTAATTATAAAATAATCAGGTGCTTATTTCATTTTTACCACTTCTACTCATATGATAATTTTCTAGGTTGTTACATGCAATGATTGGTAACTTGTGTATGTATGATGAAAGAGTTGTGCTCGAATCTTTCTCTCAACACTTTGAGAATAATAATAATGGAAATGTTATTAATAATAAAACTATAATAATAATTCTAATAATAGAAAATAATATATTCTAATAATAGAAATATAATAACAATAATAATAATAATTTGTATGTAATTACCTACGAAAAATCCATATATAAATTATCTACCCCTAACGAATTTTTGTTATAAATAAATGCTATTTTTCTTGTAGTTATATTAAAAGATATATATTTTTTTATGAAAACTATACACGTATTATAATTTGCTCATTAAATTATTATGTTTAAAATTAAAATTAATATTTAAATTTCAAAAATATATATTTTATTGTAATTTTTTTATTTGTTTCAAAATACTAACATGTGCTATCGTAAGTTAGAGTGAAAATTCAACTTAACCTAAAAATTGTTGTCCATTTAAAAAGATAATCAACACCAGCTAGACCCGTCATTTATCCACAACCAACAAGAAATAGGAATCTAAATTGAAAAAAAATATTATATATTATACATAAAATGCATCAACCTTTTTATTTGATATATTGCAGTTTTTTTCTTTTTTTTTCTTAACTAATAACAATTATTATATATTTTTTATAAATAAAAAGTTTGTTAAATTTAATGTTATATATAATGTGACTTTCTTTATTTTATAAATTATTCATTAAAAATGATAATATTCCAATATCGATTATTTTTTAATTTACATTTAAATTCAATGTAAAAATATTTTATAAGTTTCATATTTTTAAAATAATCAAAGGCATTTCCATTTACATGAATTTCTAAAAATAGAAAATAGGTAACAAAATGAACATGCTTTCTAAAACTTCAAAATATGAAAGTAAGTCATTTAAAGAAATATTTTCTTAAACTAAACATTTGTGGACTTTTTTGCTAATCATCTTTTTCATCTGTCCGACACTCGAATTTATTAAGAAAACAATACTGGCCATTTATGTATAGAGAATTTTCCTATTTGGTTGAGTTGTGATAGTTATGGGTTTTATGGTTTAGTTTACATGGTATTCGAAAAGTCTATTTAAAGGTTTTCACGCATTCATATTCTTCTTGGTTTATGATAGGAATTTGAAATTATACATTTTTTAAGAGATTAAAATAGGTAAACAATAATAAATATTTTCTTTGTATATGCATTCTTTGCTTTTTTGTCGAGAAAAAAAATTAGGGTTGAATGAAAGATGAGAAAAGATTCAAGAGGATAAGGAAATAATGTAAGTAATGGTATTGGTACTTAATTAAATTATAATGTAAGATTCTCTTAGCTAGTGAATTAAACTTAACTTAATGTAAAGTTGTCTCATAATTGATTGAACTTAAAAATTGATTAAACTTAAAAATTACGCTTATTTAGATACAAATTAAAATTTTTATGTAATGAAACAGGGATGATGTAGCAGTCGGACAAATAAGCACCGAAACATATCAATTCTACTTAATTATGTACGGTTTTAATTTGTGTTTTGTTACGTTAGGAAATTAGGCCTAAGACGCCTCTCAGCTCTTTTACTGTTGTTCTGTGTTGAAATCCTGAGATTTTGATATTTTTTAAATTTTATATTGTTCTTCAAACTCTATCCATTTTGTATAATTTTATATATTTAATATTTAAGTTGAGATAACCTCATTAATTTATTTTAATATGTTTTTTATTATTAATAAAAAAATTATGCTTATTTAAATGATTGTAGTGAAAAAAATGACGATTAAACAAAAATATAGTTACTTCTTATTATATACTTGATAAATATCTTTACTCAAATTGTATACTCAAATTGTTTTGACAACTCTCATTACTAGAAAGTGCGATCTAATATTAAGTTACCGATTCATATATTAATATAAAAATCTTATTAATTGGGGGTTGCATATATGCTTAACGTTTATATACTTGTCATTAAGTGCAAGATTTTCAATTTTAGTATGATGTTTTAATGCAAGATTTTCAATTTTAGTTTGACATTTTAATTGTTATGTTATGCTAATTTTTAATTATGTTATGCTATTTTTTTTGTTGCGGTTGTACTAATACCTTGACTTGCTTAGTCATTGCATACTGTGAGATTTTGTAATTTTAGGAGGAATCAGCATATATGTCCTTTAACAACACTGGTTACAACAGATTTATAATAAACACAAAATGCCACAAAAATTGGGATAACTTTGTAAAAGGGAACAAAAGGAGGAAATGTACTAGAATATCTATTTCTGCAACTGAGTACTATGAACTGACAGCAAGATGTATAAATGTACGATTCAGAAGAAATTAAAGGGCACAATTTCTTTCTTATAGGCCTATCAATTGTCCACATGAGAAAGAAGGATAAGATAAGAAGGTGAAGAAAACCCTCAACATGTTACCTGTTAAAGGAAGAAAAAATACATCAACAAAAAATAAGAATTAATTACTAAAAGAAAGTGATAAATAAATAAAATCTTCTAAATATGTAATACATTACCAACAAATTTATATTACATTTCACGAGCTAAACATTCCATCTAATGCATGAAGATCATCAAGACAACAAATAATAAAATCTCATGAAACTACAATAACAGAAGGGAAGAAGCCCATCTAAGTCCATACATACCTTTTCATACTTGATATACTCTGAACTCCAGAGAATGCACCCAATTCAAAAATAATAACGTCTTTACTTCAATCACATACATGAATCGAAAAAGTTGGACCCTTTAGAGAAAGACATGCATTAGGTGTATTATGGATGCCGATAAAAAAAGAACGTGTATTATGGATAAACAGGTTGTGAAATGTTCAAAATTTCAGTTCTTTGTTTTAGTTTGTAAATATTATTCTTTTAGAAAGGAAAGGAAAATTATCAAGAAATGCTTAATCTTCACTCACCTTACACTACCAAAAACATGGAATTCATCTTCAACACCTCTCCCAGTAACACGTGAATACAGGTTACGAACATGGATGCAGTAACCGCTTTAGCCTTTCACAACCACAGGAAGTAAAGAAACCTAACTGTCACGTAGAACACAAGTAACATAACTTGACTTAACTAAATCCGTTCAAATGGGCTGTACTCAAAGAGACTTCTTGAATAAGAAATTATTTGTTTATCCACAAAGATCATATGGATAAAAAAACAAGAAAAACATACTCAAGAATTCCAGTAGGGAACCAAATCCAAAATAAATTCTGGAAATATAATGAATGCAGCTTCGAATTAGATTGAAGACAAGATCCAAGTGTAGAGTACTAATTATTGGAATGAATGTAGAACAGCAAAAAGAGTCTTGGAGAACAAGAGGAAAATCATATCTAAATGACTTTGGGTTGAAGAGAAGAAAAATAAATAAAAGATAATGACATTAAGAACTAAAGAACATCTCAGAACAATGGTAGAAGGACCAAAACTCTGGAGGAAGGAGTGTGGGTACTGACTTTACTGCATAACATATACTGTCACGGTGTTTGTTACTTGTTGAAAGCCCACACCAATCAATACAGAAAATGAAAATCAATTATATATTCTATAAAGTGGAAAAGCTGACACAGCCCTGTGATAAATTTAAGCCTTTTACCTATTGTTGAAGAGGGATCTTCAGTAGATCCTGCAATGTAAGTCTAACCCTTTTACCTATTGTTGAAGAGGGATCTTGAGTAGGTCCACAGTACTTCACACCTCCCTCACATTTTGCACTCACCTCCCTATATTTGGACCTGGCGGTCTGCATGTTCCTTTCTCCTGTCTACAATGAATGAGCGAGTTGAGTATCTGCTGGTCCTTTCTCCTGTCTACAATAAGGGAGTTAAGCTAAATTCTAAAAATTGGCAAAAGAACCGCCTCAATTTTCTCTTTCTTTCTCTAATTCTTTTATTTTATTTTTTTCTATTTCTTTCGTTACTTCTTTGTATTTCTTTCTTTTTTTCATTCTTTCTTCCATTTTTTCATTTTTTCTTTCTCTCTCTTTCTCCTTTTCTATCTCTCTATCTTTCTCTCTCTCTTTCTCTATCTCTCTCTCTCTTTTCTTTCATATTTTTTCTTCTCTCTTTCTTTATTTCTTTCTTTCTTTTTCTTTTTCTTTCTCCTTCTTTCTTTTTCTATTTCTTCCGCTCTTTCTTTCTCTCTTTCTTTCTCCCTTTCTTTATTTCTTTCTTTCTTTCTCTTCTTTTTTTACTTTTTTTTTTATTTTTTTCTTTTTCTCTTCCTTCATATTTATTTTATTGTGATAAATTTATTTTATTGCGATATATTTATTTTATCGCGAGATATACATTTTATCGCGATATATTCATCTTATCGC
>Ga0209489_110161_pt1 | contig 10890 bp, 6 predicted proteins | sample SiratrowhiteBW_FD_187527 | JGI IMG/M metagenome (GOLD analysis project Ga0209489, IMG submission 187527) | Root nodule microbial communities of legume samples collected from California, USA - Siratro white BW (SPAdes) (version 2) | ecosystem: Host-associated > Plants > Roots > Nodule | place: USA...
ACTTAGTTTAGTTAGTTTTTTTTTTTTTTCTCTCTCTCTTTGTCCCTTAATTCCACCTAGAATTATGTCCAATGTCCACTTCCAATATAGTTATACTTTTTTTTATATATAGATATTTTGAAAGATTACAAAACTATTACATAAAATCTATGAATTATATTATAATCATCACATCTGTTGTTTGTGTGTTGATCTTTTGTTTCCCTCTTTCCCACCATTTGTATCCTTGGTCTTCTTAACAATCTCTCTCCCCTCCATCCACTCTTTCTCAACTGGGTTCATTAGCACTCCTCATTCCATTTTGAGTGCTGGTTTGTGAAAATCAGTTATTTCTCTTCAGTTTGTTGCTGGTTCTGTGCTTTTGATTGAGGTTGGTTCTTCTTGTATGGTATATAAAGTTGGTATTTGATATATAGTTCTAATTTCTTTTCATCTTTATGTTGTTGAATGTCTTTGTTTGTTGATTGTGCACTTTCCTTTGTTTCATTTTTTTTCTGTTTATACTGTTGATTGGCCTTTCTTTTCTGGTTTTAACATGGTAAAATGACAGATTATTTGTCACCCTTACAAGTTTTCTTAAATAATTTATGCAGCATGAATGTGCAACTTACTCTGCAAATTCTTTGCCCTTGTCTTGACCATGTGCATGCATATGAACTGCGTATATTCCTTGTTTCTTTTCTTTTATATTTTGTTTTATATGTAAGAAAGTTGTGTTCCATGCTGCCATGATTTGAGGAAATATTTAATTGGAGTCCTATAGTCAACCATGGAAGCAAAAGCAGTTGTTTTTTGAATTTTTTTGTTTTGCACAGTTTTTCTTTTGTTCTGCTACCTTTTTATTTGGTTCTTTTCCTCCTTTTCAGGATGCTATTCTTATAATGCTTAGTTTCTAGTTGAAGGAAGATTAGGGTAAAAAAGCGTTTTTCTACCACTAGGATACTGTGGTGTGATAGAGGAAGAAGATGGAAAATACACTGAGTTGGGTTCAAAAAAGGGGTCAAGGTAAAAGGGATTCATTATATGAAGCATCTGAATCAAAAAAGTTGGCTAAAAGAGGAATTTCTCACCAAGCCATGTCTGCAAACACTATCCAATCACAAAATAGTGTTTTTCCAAAGCATTTATTCTTTCTACTTGTTCATGGACACTACAAGATTCCAAAGCTTCTGGCAAGTGCAGACGAGATGTATCTTCGTCGCTGTCTGGAATCTGTGCACAACAGTGCATTGAAAGCTTCTCAACACAACAAACCTTTGAGCGTATCCTTAGAAACCAAAAACTTGTGGACTTCACCAGAAAGGTTGAGTACAGTTGAATTTATTGGTGGAACAGAAAGTGGTGGTTCTGATCAGTTAGTCTTAGCACATCCTGTAGCTTCCATGACTGAGAGTTTAGTTGATCGTACTGATGCTGCAGACAATTGGACTTTAGGCACAGTAATGGGGACTAAGAGTATGATCAATATATTGAATAGCCCTTTACTTCAGCAGTTTAGTTCTTCAGAAAGAAACGACAATTTGAACAACATGAACTTGACTGATGCTAAAAATATGATATCCTATGATTTTGTGGATTCTCCAAGTGGTTTTACTGTCTCTTCTCATAGACTAGTAATGGAAACACCAATGGTGCAAAGTCATAAGTATGGCTCCATTTCAGTTCATAAAAGAAGTACTTCCAAGACTAACCCTGATTGTTTTGATTGGATGCCTTCTGCTGCTTCTAACGTGGCTCAAGGAATGCTCCAGTGCACTTGGAAGCAAGGTGTTCCTCATTTTGTTTTTTCTGTAGATGATCAGAAGAAGGTCTATGTAGCCAACTTAAGCAAGGTAGGCACAACACATAATGAGGATTTGGACTATGTGTACCTGTTTCACTTGAACAAGGAGAGCCAAAAGGGCAGCGAGTTTCCTGACAGTGATTTGCAACTTGTTGGTAAGATGAATGTATCAACCTGTCTCACCCTCTGCCCTGACAATTTAAGAGTGAAGGAAACAAGGTTTATATTAGTTGGTGATGGTAAAATTTATGACAAAGAAATGTTCACTTCAAGCCATTCTCACATAAAGAACAAGGGCATCGCTAAGAAAGCATCACGAGTGCTAAGAACTAGTCCATCACCGATACACAGAACACTCTCAAGGTTCAGTAGATCAAAAACCGTAAGAGAAAGTTGTGCATTGGATCAACAATCATGTGGTCTAGATGAGACCAATTTATTAGAATCCAATGTTCCACCAAATTTTGAGTTGGCCGCCATTGTGGTCAAAGACCATCTTCCCTCTACTAGTTCAGACAAAGTAGGAGGCTGGGGTTTGAAATTTCTCAACAAATCTGGTGTGAATCAAACTACATTGCCTTCTGGAAGTTGTAATCGAAATTTCGGGGCTTCCTTAACTAGCACAAGCATTATCATTCCAGCAGGCCTTCATGGAGGACCTAGAACCAGACATAGTGGTCCCTCTAGTCTCATAGACAGATGGAAATCTGGGGGGTGCTGTGACTGTGGTGGTTGGGATGAGGGATGTCCGCTAACAGTACTTCAGAGAAGATCTAGCAATGAGGATCTTCTGACTCATGTAGATATGCAAGGAGAGTGCAAGTCTATTGAGCTAGTTTCTCAGGTATTTTAATCTCCTATATTATTGTGGTTAGTGTTCCCCCATACTCTTTGAACTTAAAGTGTTAGTTGGAAACTATAAGAATTTGGTTTTGTCATATGTGTATTTCTTTTTCTTGGTTTGTGTTTCTCAACAAAAATTGGTAGAGAATGTATAGGTAGGGAAATTACCATGTTCATTACTCAATTTGAATGATGGTCACCAAAACTATAATGTAATAATTTCATAATCTGTTTGTGACACTTCAAGTTATACTGCTGTTTTTTCCTTATAAGATCCAAGACATGTATAGAAGTTGACTGCACATGCATATATAATCTTATATGTACTGTCTGTGTTTGGTTAACAAATGACAACTATTTTTCTATGCAATGAGGTGACCATATTACCTTCTGATTTCAGGATTCAAGCAATTTCAGCCCCTCCTTGAGGATGGTTAATATTCATGATGGTTTATATTTTATTCATTTTCAATCACCCTTGTCTGCACTACAGTCTTTCTCAGTAGCCGTGGCGATTATTCACACGCAGACTCCTACTCTTCAACCCAAATGATGCACAGGAATTGTGATAACAGAAAAAAAAAATTGGTTATTTAGCATAATAATCCTCTAACTAGGTGTGCATACCAGCAGTTGATGAGAACATTTAGGTGAACACATGAATAAGATTTTCATTCCATTGTTTATGATTGTTGTTTGTCATAGTTAAGTAGGTAACCCTGTTAGGAGGACTAGTTCTCTGTGTCCTTTATACTCAATTCTTGTAACCATATTTTTTCCCCTATTCTTTTTGCTAAATGGGGTGGAATGTAAAAGCTTTTTGATGGAGAAAATTTGGCAAATCCTGGTATTGTGATTGGATTTGTTATACTTGTTGATAAGAAGATATTGTAATTAGTCCTTAATCTGATGAATAATTATTTGAATATAGCAGTTGAAGCACATTGGATATGTTGTTGTGCTTTTCAATTTCTGAATATGGTAGTTCCAATTTTCTGAAAAGTTTTTGACCAAGCTGACCCACATTGCTTTAGATTACTATGATTAGGATCTCTCTAGCATGTGATTAACACTGCCATTGTTACCTAACTTCTACCTGTTCAGTTGACCAAATGGGAAAAGGAGAAAGCTAGAATGATTCTGATATATAACCATGTTAACAAAATAAAAAAAGGTAATAAAGAATCGATAGCAGGAATAATAATCAAATCGATTTCAACATTTTTATTATGTACACCATGTCATTCATAAATTATTACATGGCTTCAGACTGTAGAAATTTGAGATGAGACACGTCAACATCAATATAATGTGGGTCATACACATTACAGAATTCAATCAGAAAGAGACACCATAGAATAATATTGTGCAGATGATTGATTAAAGATACGTGTTTGGAATAAACACAAATTCCCTCCTATGTGAATGCAAAATAAGCATTTACGCTAAAGCAAAATAATAAGAGGAGAGAAGAAGAATAACACCAATTAAAAGATCTCTATTATGAAAGTAGGAATAGAAATAGTCTCTCTTTCTTTTTCTAGAGGATCTCTTGAAGAATTTCACTTCTGTCAGATTATTATCTCTTGAGATAAAATGCCCTTCACTCATGAAGAGATGTGACTTTTGACTCTTCGTAACAATAAGTGACTCTTTGTATGGATGACATGGTGTCTCTTCATAACAATAGTCTCAGTCATCATATCAAACCAATTAACAGTTCTATGGATTTTCTCAGTCTTGAACTTAATTTTTTTCTCATAAAAAACTTGTTGTATCCAATATACTAATGTCAATATGTTTTGAGATGGAACATGGGGTTCTTGACTAATGCTTCTGAAGTTCAGACCCCCAAGAAACAACCCCCTATAAAAGTAATCAAATAACTTTATATACATTTTATGGAATTAACTTCTCCAACCATCTATGCATCTAAATATGTAATGAACATGAAATTCCAATTGTCAAAACAAAAACTCTTTTTGGCATCCTAGATATCTGTAGTATCCATTTCACAACTTCTCAATTTACTCATGTACCTTTTTCCCTTCTTGATTCTTTGGACATTGAGACTTATTTAGATTTAAATGTTCAACTAGTTGAATAGATCTTGCATTGTGATGTTGAACCTTTAAAGAATCTTCTCAATTTAAGTTTCTTGAGATATCCACAACATTCTTCTGGAATGATTTGTAGTAATCTTCATTCCTAGGATTCTCTTGAAATTTCTATTCTACTTGAACATTCTCTACCGTTTGATCTTCATTTGTCTAATCAAATGGTTCATTTGTTTCTTTAGGTTCTGTCATCTGATCAAGTTGCTTTATATGATCGTGCTCTTTTGTTTGTTTTTCCACTTGAGGATTTTCTCCTGCTAAATTAAGATGGTTTTGATCACACATTGCCTTGGAACTTGGCTTTTCAGACTTGTTGATATCTTGGATTGTTTGATCCTCAAATAACATCAAATCTAAAGACAATTTTATGCAGTTGTTTTTCTAGAGAAAACATGCTTCAAACCTTTTATGCAATCTGTTGAATCTAAAAAAAAAGGTAGTGAATCAGTTAATAAAAGACACTATGGATGATGATCTATATTCTCATGTGTTGTTCTTTTAACATTGCATGTTTTGAGTACACGCATTTGCCAATAAATATGAATTAGATAGCTAATTTTTTTCAGAAGGTACTAATTATAGAGATAATTTATTATATAAATGGAATGATAAAAAATATGAAAATAAATTTATTGAAAAAGCACTTAAAAATGGCAGCCAGCAAGTAGGCAGAAAAGAAATATAAAAGAAAAAAGTTATTTTAATTTTTCGTTTTCCCAAGGAAAAAAGTTATTTAATTTTAATTATTTCTTTATTATAAAAGAAATTATATTTTTTAAATCAATTTTTATAAACTTATATTGTATTATTAAACTTACTTTTCTAAAAAATGAATTTATTTGTAGTAATATTTTATCATGTAATTATAAAGTTGTATTTGAATTTAGATTTTAAAGAATATTTCCAAATAATCTTGTATAATTTTAATATAAGCTTGGGTAGGTGAGGGATTGCAGCAAATTGGGTGGAATACAGCTGTCTCAAACAGTGCATGCTGCTGCGTTGGCCTCTCAGTATGAGGCCACGTCACCACCACTCACGCATCTCAAAAAACTAAATAAAATGAATTAATTTCTCACATTTTCATCTAGAACAAGAAGAAGAGTGCATTTGATCATCAGGAGCATAGTTTCCTTCATTGAGATTTTTTTTATGCAGAAGTGCGGGTTATTTGGATTTTAGAAGCTCATCAAGGGTAGGTTTTAAGATTCAAAGCACTTTTAACAATACTTGTAGATTTTTATATTCATGTTTTTGTTTGATATTTCTCGAGATGCTTCAGTATGCCCCAACATACTCCTTTTCTATTTTTCTTTTGTAAGAGAAACAAAGTTTTTATCTTATATTAACTTCACCTTGTTGCATAGTACTATAATCTTGCTGGTGTTGTAGTGTAGAGAATTTGTTTTGAAAGGTTTCTCTATACCTCCCATGACCAGCTATATCATTACCATCCCCAACTTTACCATAACCTGGTGGTTACTTTTGTACATCATCCTGTTAAGGTTGGCACATTTTCCTTCTTAATATAAATATATTCATTTTTTTGTTCGAGTTTTATATGCTGAGGCACTATGAAGCTCTGCCATTTCTCAATAAGAATAAAATGTAGAACTTACATATTTTGTTAGACCTTTTACATAAATCCTTTCTCTTTTGATTTTTTTCAGATTAGTAATTTAATAAATTCATAGCCATATAATTTTTAATTTAACCATATTTATAATTATGAGTCCGTCTAGTATACCTGAGACACCAATTTATAGGAATGCTTTTGTTCTCAGTTTTGTTGTTGTGCTCTTGGTTTTTAAAATAGCTCTTTTCCTTATACATCATTTAAGTGCTTTTCATAAATTTGCTTTCATATTTCTATTATTTCAATTTATATAATAAATTATTTCCATAATCGGTACATTCTGAAAAAAAATTAAATGCTTGAACTCAAAGTACGCTAAATGGATAAAAGAACACATGAGAATGTACATCATCCCACCACCTTTTTCATTAGAAAGTTACATGAATGGTAAATTCTTTTCCCCCTGCCTATATTGATTCGAAAATTGAACAATTGAAAAATGATTGATAACTTGAAAACTCTGAAACAATGGCATTGGCAGACCGTGCAATTCTAGGCCGAAAATCAGCACACTCTTTCCCAATGCTCCCAGATATGGAAAAACCTAATCAAAAGCATGAAAATAACATTCAGTTTTCAAAACTAAACACATCAATACTGCAAGAATGCAGATGAGCTTACAACCAAAAAATTTAGCAGTTCTGCAGGCAACTGAAGAAAACTTATTGTAAAATTAACTATTAAAAGTCAAATACAAATTACCTTACCTCTCATTTCTCCCTTTGAATTAACAATGGCACCTGCATTATCTGCGAAAGAGAACCAATTTGAATTAGATACATATTAATGGAGCAAATCCTAGAGAGCTAGGTTACTTCATACAGAACTAAGTTTACTGAAAACTTCCTCACGAATCCTATTTGACCAAACCGCAAGGTAATTTTAATATATTTGGATCAACCATGTGCATTAATATCCCAGATTAAATGGGTTTTACGTTTTATTTTGTTACAAAATCAAATAGCTGGGTAACATGTTCCATGGACCGCTTCCGGATTAAAAAAACTCTAGCAGGATTAAAAAAACTCTAGCAAGAAAAGGTGGAAGATTCAATGCTCAAAGAGGACACTTTTCAGCCACGTGTCACTCCCAACTCACATACAAATGCAGAAACATTGGAAGCCAGAGGAAAGCACTAGTTTAAGTGCAATCAGAAAATCACTCCCAAGAAACATATATATACAAAAAAGCATCGGCCATATGAGTGAACAAGGAATGGAGGAAACTACCATGGTTCACTGTCAGCTGCCATTTTAAAGCACTCAGAAGAAAACACAAATTTATAGTTGTGTCAAAAAGTTAAAATTAGTATGAGAAACCTTACATGCTTTGCTTCTGTCACTTAACTCTTAAAAAGCACCCAAACAATCAAAAACAAATACCAAAACACAATTTGAGTTCTGAATAAAGGAGGCTCAAATTCGCCTTTTCTCAGACAGGAGAGGGAATGGCTTGTGCACAGGCTGCATCAACAGCATCTGTGCAAGGACCAGAAGGTCAAGTTCACACAGATACCAAGTCACCTAGCCAGGACACAGCTCTTCACTCATATCTGGTCTAATTGCTAAAAACATCATCATTGCCTCGTTATATCCACAAGAAGAAGAAGAAAAAGAAGAAGCAGCATCTGAATCCAAAAGGAAAAAGAAACAAATATATGTTTGTGTGTATGTATGTGGAGAGCTGTTTGGTAAATTCAATTATAATGATCATTGGCATACACAGCAACTTGGAGAGGGCAACAGCTATCAAGACAACCTTCTCTCCAAGAGTGGAGCCTCATACTTAAACTAATGACTAATGAGTGTAACCCTAATAGCAGGGTTTCAGAAAAAAAGGCTCAGATTCATCTTTACACAGCCAACAGACAGAAGATAGGAGCCTCACCCTGGCTGCATCATCAGCATTTGTATAAAAAGGCCAAGCTTGTTTTGCCTAACAGACACTAAGTTGCCTTGCCAGGACTCAGGCTCTTACTAATATCCATTTTCTGATCTAAATGATGAAAAGAACATCACAGCCTCCCTTCTGACCATTATCCAGAACAAACAGAAAGTGAGTCAAACATAATCTTCCACTGGTTCTATAACTGAGGATGCAACTCCACATGAAAATAACTGGAACAAAAAACTGGTATGCAATTCAAGGCTCAGAAATGCCCAAAAGCAGAAGCATGAAAATGATAACTGTATTAAGAGAATATTATTGATGAAAATGTCATGAGCCCAGGCTTGCAAAAGAACAAACCAGAGCTACGCCTCCTCAGAAAATTGATTGTACAAAACTTCATCCCTCTCCCATATTAGGCCAATGGCGGTTCTAACAGGGTTCTTAGAAATAAATTGTTCTTATGGGTTTCCACCACTGGAGCTTCTGACATGGCTGCCAATTGGAGAACCAGTTCTTACAGAGTCTATTTATTTTGATTTTGTTTTTAAACTTGAAATTATAGCTTCACAAACAATTATTCAAACAAAAAAAATTAACAAAGGCAAGAATTGAATTAGTTCTATTTCCCTTACATTTTAAACTTTTATAAATTTTGAAAACCCTATCAAAGCAAGCTAAAACATTTAGTCATAGAGAAATTTTAGATTAAAAGAATCATAACATGCAATCAAATTATTATTGGATAATAATACTTGTAGAGCCCCAATGGAGCAGATGTGAGTATGACAAAAAGATCATCACATCTGTAACGAAGGACTAGGTTAATTTCCCAGACTTGTAACTGTATCAACCATAGTTTGTTGAACAGGATACCTTACTAATATGTCTGGGAGTAATCCAAATAAGTAAAGTATGACTTACATAGGAACATAAGACAACATATGAACCAGGCATATAGGATTTCAAAAAATAAAAACATTTTTGGTTCGTAAAGAAAATGCAAACTAATAAAATCCTAGAAAACAATTATATAGAGTAAAAGAAGTACGTAGAATTCAGGCCTCAAATGTGTAGAGTCCCAATGGAGCAGATGTAAGCACGAGAAAACCATCACATCTGTAACGATGGACTCATTAATTTTCCAGACTCGTAACTGTATCAACCATAATATTTTTTAGGAGAATACCTGACTGAAGTCTGGAGACAGGAACTACTTAAGAGAGAACTAAAAACTTGAAAAGATAAAAAGATAAGAGAGAGAGAGAGATGAAGACCACTAAACTAATCAGTATTATCAAAACCCTTCGTCATAAATTGTATCTCAGAAATTTCATAATAAAAATCTCAAAATAGAAGAAAAATAGAAAAAGACCAAACCTTGACAGGGATTATAAACGAAAGTAAGGACTCATAAGGGTATGGTATAATAATGATAACTGGTCTTAAGAGGGGCAGCTAAACCTCAAAAATAAAATCTCCACACTACATTACCAGTAATCTTTTCTAAACCCAAACTGTGCTCAGTTACCTTTCAATAAAAAATATGAACAAAACAGAACAGAACGGAAAGAAAGAAACAATGTACCGAATAGCGAAAAGTAAGATCCCATGAGAAATCCAACTCGATATATTCGATAGCATGCATTGATCTAGCTGGTTAAATATACATCAAGCTAACATATCCTCATGAATAATAGAATATGTGCTGCACAACCAGCAACATTTGAATCCTCCCATTTCAGCAAGAAAAAAAAAAAAAAAAAACAAGTTCTAAAACCACTAAAAATAAATTAGTCATGCCCTCGAACGTCGTTAACTCTCACGCAGGATCTTTTCTGAGTAGGCTTGTGTAAACTCGAGCAAACTCGTAAAATCGCAAGTTTAGAGTAGACTCGGCCAGCTCGGTTGGACACTAGAAAAAAGCAAAAAATGGCATTGGATTTGGTTGTTTCTTGGTATTGATTTAAGCAGAACGTACCTGGGTAACAATATCGTGGCTCACTGGTTCTTTCTTGCAAGTTTCTGTCTCTTTTGGGTGTTGGGGCAACCCTTGATTTCTTTCACCGCTACGATGTAAAGATTCTTACCGAGCCACAGTGTTGTTGTCAGCACAGTTAACCAGAGCTGCCACTGGCAAACCCAGTGACATTCTGAAATTGTTTCCAGCAGAAACAACTCGTCCTGAAACATAAGACAGAGTACTATAATTTTTCTATAACGAAGTGATCCTAGGAAAAAAAATGCTGACAATCTCAGCTGAGTGAAATGTCAAGAAAAGCAACATGCATGTCACCCCAACCAAATTCAATTCAAACGATGTTTAGAATATGAAATTTCAACCCAGAGGGAAACAAGAAAAAAAAAATATACTATTTTTCATCTTTGTTTAGTTAAATAATTATGACCCACTAACTCTACAATGCCAAGATAAAACGGGTTGATATCAGAATATCTAAGTGTTAAGAGACCAACATCATCGCAAAATTCATGTCAAGCAAAACTTCATTTCGCGCTTTGGATTGCAGGAAACAACCAAAACACAAAATAGAATACCCCAAAAGCAAAAATAGTTTCATTTTCGCTTCGCTTCTCTCTTTTTTTTTTTTTTTTGTTAAATTTTT
>Ga0209489_110162_pt1 | contig 10889 bp, 7 predicted proteins | sample SiratrowhiteBW_FD_187527 | JGI IMG/M metagenome (GOLD analysis project Ga0209489, IMG submission 187527) | Root nodule microbial communities of legume samples collected from California, USA - Siratro white BW (SPAdes) (version 2) | ecosystem: Host-associated > Plants > Roots > Nodule | place: USA...
ATATATATATATATATATATATATATATATATATATATATATATATTTGTGTAGATAAAAGCTAGTACACCTAATTAAAAGAATACTTTATATTTACGTAGAAGCTTTTAATTAGGTGTAATAGCCTTTATTTAGACAACTATATATTTATGTACTAAATTAAATAAAATTAATTTAAGCAATATATACAGAGAGAGACATCGAGTATAATATAAATTTTTAAATATAAGTTATGTAAATCCTATATTAAGTATTAATACTTAAAAGCTTTTACGTATATGAAGTTAATGTTAGGTGAAATTTTACTAAATTTTTCAAATAAGTAGTTTAATTATACCCTTTGTTTTAATTTAATTTATTTTCAGTAGTAGTTATAATCAGACTTCCTGGTAGAGCGATCATACAATAAAGAAAGAAATATGGGTAAAAAATACACTCCAAACGTTATGAACGTTTTTTTAAACTAAATTCCACATTATTACAAGTATTTGCAAATAAAAGTTGTAAAGGCTACTAAAATTAAACTTTTTAGGTGAAATAATGGTTTTTTTATCCATTTTTGTGTATTTTTTTTTAAATGTTCAAAATAAGCAATTTTTTTAAAATTCTCCTTATAGGTAAATCGTGTCAAGTTGGTACAATTTTATTATGAATAAATCGTGTATGATTATAGCACGATTTCAGTTAATTCAAGATGAAATCGTGTCATTATAACACAATTTTAAATATTGATTAAAATGGCGCTAATGTAGCATAATTTCAGTTTCTCAAATCATACTGATGTGATACTATTTCAATTCAATTTTATTATACTGAGATAGTGCTGATGTGATACAATTTTAGTTAGATTCTTAAAATCGTGCCATAGTGGCATAATTTCATTAATTTTTCATAATAAAATTGTACCAACTTGACAGGATTTACTTATAATAGAAATAATTTTTTTTATCCATTATGAAATTTAAAAAGAAATTGTACCAGAATAAAAAAAAACCTCAAATAAGATATGATGACAAAATCCTTAACTGCATGAGAACGGTAAGTGATGATATCGGTAAGTGATGATATGAGATTTCGAAGATACCACAAAAGTAAAATATATAAATAAATATCTTTATTATTTTATTTTTATCATGTTACGAGTACTAATTAATTATTGTCAAAAATAATAGTTAATATTTTTGAAAATTTAAAATGTATATAAAGAAATCAATTATCTCCTATAATATGATTTATTTTCAAATTATTAAAATTTAATTTCTAAATGATTTGGTTGAGAGGTAGAAGACATTACCTATTGTCAACCAATAATAAAAATAATTAATTATGAAAGTCAGAGAATTTGAAATTCAATGAAAGTCATGCTTTTGGCGTATTCTTTCTCAAACATGAACCATGTTCTATCTGACAATGTTTGTTCTCTCTTGTAACTTTGACATATGCTTATTCTTTAGGTTTGTTTTCCGTCTTGTTTAATTTATAGTTTTATCTTTTTTAAGATTAAAGTGAACTTAATATTTATTGCAAAAGAAAAAGTAAAAAAATAAATAAATTAACTTTGTAGACAGTATTTTGTATATCTGCTTTAAATTGTATTTTTCAATTTATATATAAACCGATTTTACCTTATATATGTTTACGGTCAACATTTTTGCAGACAGATCTTTATTTCGTGTTTAATTTATTGTTATGTATTGAACTTCAGAGTTCAGACTGCAATACCACTATGAAAAATGTGTTGGGCCTGGTCCTATTATCTATTACTCCCTGGCCCAGAGGTTGGAGATAATCTTTATGTGGATGTAATAGCCTAACATACTATCCCATTACAATGTTTTATCTTATAATTTCATAAATATTCCAAAAACATGGTTAGGTGAAATTTAAATGTGATTGTGATTATTAGATATTTTACGAAAAAAATAATTACGCATTTCCATTTTATTTTAAATTTTAATCGTCAATAATGTTTTGTCATGTTGGATTGAAGGAAAACATATAATATTGAATTAAAATGTAATTCGCCCCGCTAATTAAATAGTAAAGAAATTACATAATTAATTTTCAATTTAAAAGTCTTATAATTATTCAGCTTTCTGTTAATTATATTCACACACACGTGCGCTTAATAATTGGTGCATTTTGTTAAACAACAATCTAATATTTGAACTTGTGGTTTTGTTTTAATTCCTTCTCACAAACTTTTACTTTATCTAAATCATGTTCATGATACCCCCGACACATTTTATATAAATGATTTCAACTATTTTAGTTTGGTTACAAGAAATAATTTTAAACACTAAAAGTAAAATAAAATACTCGTTTTTGCCAAATAAAAAATGCATAATATTCATTTTTTGGTAATAGTTTTAATCTTACTCACAAATTTCAATTTATTTAAACTTATAAAAGATAAATTTAAATAAATAAGAATTCATCTAAAATTACGATCTTACTGATATATAATTTTCAAAATAATTACAATAATCCTAATTAATATTAAAATAATAATCTTATTTTCATACTAAAAAGATAGAGGATATTATATATTGAGATTTGTACTCCTTTCCTCTTCTCTCAAGTTAGATATTCAGTATTTGAGAATTCGTGGCTTTTCCTAGTCGAGAAACTATCCCTCTTTGCTTTTTTCTTTGGTTAATTATAGACTAGGTCAATGTATATATTTGTCAATGACATGTTTATTAAATATTAATTACTAATATAATAGTTTGATTTAATGTTATGAAATTAAAACACTATCCTTTTATTGGGACATATTTATTTTAATTCTTTCAATTTTTCTTATTTATTATCCCCCACTAGCATGTGATTTATTAATTTTCCATGTATATATTTTTAAAAAGAATTACAATATTTTTTATACTCTAAGTCTTGACCGTTTTAAATACTTTCTTCGTGTTTATAAAAGTAGTGTTAATTTTTTTTTCTAAAATCTAATTCATAATGTTTCTTACGGTAATTATTTTAAAACTAAAATACTATTATTTAAAATCAGTAAGGATTTATATTTATATATAAACACGTAGAAAAGAGGGGGAGCATTAATGATGATACTAATTTTGAAAAAAAAAAAAACTTGTACCGTTATAAAATCATTGTCGTTTATTTCTTTCACATAGATTAAGAAAAACAACAAATATAAGAATGTGAATGGTTGTGAGTATAAAATAAAAAAATTTAAGATAATTGAGTATTTGATTATTTTATTTTATGTTATAAGTTTATATACATAAAAAATGAAATATTTCATTATTTATTATAAACTGTTATATTTTTAAAATCAAATTTTCTTTTAACTATTTTTTAAAGTTATGAGACAATTATTTATTGTTTTCTTCTTTAGTAACTTTTAACTAGAAGATGATAAAGATTATATCAATTATAATCGATTATACTTTTGATTTTGATAAGTATGTTTTTCTTGATCTTTCAAGTTTATAGTTTTTTGTTTTCATTAGGTGAGTAGGTGTGTTATTGCATGTAAGATTTGATCGAAAAAAAAAATTAATGCTAATTTTTGTTATATGTTTGAAAGTTGGGCTTTCCTCTTCAAAATATTTCATTCAAAGTAAAAGATATTAAGGTAAGAAAAATTAACTCGAGATGTTTTATGGAGGAATTGAAAATTTAACATGGAATTTTATTGAATTATGGATTCATCATGTTAAAATGTTTGGCAAGTTTATTAAATTATTTTTATCATTAAAAAATATGTGGTTTTGAATGTGATTTTAAATTGTAGTGGTTTGAGTTATAAAAGATGATTAATTTAGTATTCTGAAAATAGTTTGGGTATTGAATAATGTTGTTGTTTAAAGGTTTGGATATTGTCAATCAATCGGAGAAAATGTTTTGAGTAAGAAAACAGTGAAAAAAATAGTTTTTAAATTAGAAATTGCCAAGCTTTTGTTCGAATGGATGAAAACATGTTCGACAATGTTTGAATATTGCTTAAATAAAGTATTGGTGTTTAAAGTATTAATATTTAATGCCATGTTAAATATTTATTGTTTAAAGAATCAAAATTTAATCGATAAATAAGTCGAGTATTTTCTTTTTAAAAAATTCGATTTCTCAGATAATTATTTGGACATTTGATCGATATAGAAATCATATTAATTTACATCAAATTATAACAAAATAACATGTGATTTGTATATAATCGATAAGACATGTCACATCAGTCGTAAAACAAATACACATTATATTAAATTTCTTTTAAATACTTTTTTATATTAAATATATTTATAATTAATATAATATTAATATATTTTATATTAACGGAAAAATTGACGTAAAATATCATAATTTTTTTTTTGGAAGAATTGGAGAAAAAAATACTAAGATCTTTAATAATGACACAGATCTCTAATAATGAAACATGAATTAATATATAAAAGAATAACAATATCTTTAATCTGAAAATTTAAAAGAGTAGGTTCGTGGATTTTTTTTTTATATAATGCTAAACTTTTTTATATTTATAATTTTTTTACAAGTCCTATAATATTTGTTTCTTTTTTTACTAATGAGATAATTAAGTCTTAAGAAAAGTTGTGATAACATTTCTTAATCATGACGAAAAATGATGTGATTGGATAGATTTGATGATACATATTTTTAGCTGATAAGAAGAGTGTCGTCTTCTTAGAAAATGGAAAACTGTGGAGCTTGGTTGCATGCATTAATTGGAATAGTAAGTTGGTTTTGTCCCACTCTTACACGCGTACATGGCTACCAACACACCACGCACTGTGCCATTTAATAGAGCCAGCAAAAGCATTTTATGTGAATATGCTTCGTGCCACGCCGCACTCACATTTGCGTCTCATAAAACTTCAGGAACAAAATTCAACATTTTTTTTATGCGTACAAATTACAATTTGAATTTGTGTAAGAAAAATTACAACATCTCACGCCTCTTGCTTATAATAAACTCAATTAGATTCATTTTCGTTATACAAGAAGAATCCATAAAGACGGAAAATTTGCACATTTAAGTTATATCGTATAAATTTACTATATAAATTTAGAACATAAACCTTATCCAAAAAGGTTTCGAAAAAAAAACAAAAAGTGTTAGAAAAATACAATAATTAAAAGAATAGTTTATCTATAAAATATTTTTTTTAATTATTTTAGTCAATATTTAATACATTAAATAATTAATTATTCATTATATTTTAATAACAGTAAATATTTTTTTTTTAAAAAGTATCACATGGCATGTTAAAAATTTTAGTGGAATAATTTATTATACTTTTAATTGAGCAATTTTTATTTTAAAAAATATTGAAATTAGTCATTTAAATCTATTACTAAATTAATCACTGAATTTAACAGCTAATTTTAATCACCGAAATAATCACGGATTTAAAACATTACATCATTGACTAAAATTATTTATTAAATAGATTAATAACCAGATCTGTTCACATAATGATTAACACTTTTATCACTATTTATTATTTTTATTGTAATTTTCCTATAAATGGTAGATGTGACATCTTTCATAAATCACTCAAGTTGATATAAATAAAATTATTTTTTTATATAAAATTTGAAATTCTTTTAGGGTTTGATTTCCTCCTTTTTGATTTTTATTTTAAAAGAGGTTTCTCAAGTTGTAAAACTTTAATAATATTTATATTTTTCGTAAATATAAAGTGATGCATTATTTTATTTCTAATATTTATATTTTTTAATGATAACTTGCTGTTCCTTTAGTTTCTAATTATGCGAAGTCTTGTTCTACAGTTTAATGTGTTTCTTTTAAATTGTTCGGTTGAAAACTTGGAGTTGATAGATATTCCATCATTTTTTTAATGAAGTGGTGTAATTTTCTTTCATTTCAAGCTAGTTTAGAACGCCTTTTCTTAAACCAAGTAAATAATTCAGATAAGCTTCTTTGTTCTTATTTCCAAATCCATTTATTGAGGATGAATAAGATTGATGTTGATATAATATATGTTTTCCTTTCAATTTTGAGTTTTGTTTTAAATTTTGATCCATTGATCAAGATATATAATGATTTTTTAATAGTTTTGGAAGAACCATATATCATTTTATGGGTATAATTTGATGATTGATTTAATCTAATTGAGTCCATTTTCTTCTTTTCGTGTTTATCTTTGGCTTTTAAGTTTTCATCAAGTTTATTTGGACAATTTTTGTGTAGGAAGAAAATCATTTTTCTTTTAATTTTAAAACAGTATTTTTTCATAACAGGAGTTTTTTAAACACTTTCTTCAATTTAATTGCTGTTAATTTTATTATAAGACTTGTGGGTGTAATTCAAGTTTTTCCATCTATACTTCTAGAATTCAGAAGTGTTGTAATCTATAATTTCGTCATCATGTACGTTATTTTGGTACATTTTTTTAATTATTTTTATATATCCGATAAGAAATATCACTTCCTATTATACTTTTTTCTCATTTTTTTTATTTAAGGTGAGAAAAATATTCTTAAAACTCCCCTTCTTAATTCATGTCTCAAGTTGTAATTGAAGACATTATTTCTAAAGTGACTAAGATTAATTGACGTAGAATTTATTAAAAAAAATAAGAAAAAAAAGGTCATAGAGTTAAATTAAATTTATGAAAAAAAAACCTAAGATGATAAAAAACAACAAAAAAATAAAACTAAAAAGAACTAACAAAAGAATTAAAAGAGATTTATGCTAAAAAAAAAAAAAAAAAAAAAAAAAAAAAAAAAAAAAAAAAAAAAAAAAAAAAAAAAAAAAAATTTTAAAAAAAAAAAAAAAAAAAAAAACTAAAACTGAGATGTATAAAATGACCATTGTAAAATCTTCTAAATGTTTTAGAAATTTATACATACTGTTCTAACTTATTCTAATTATTAAGCCCTTGCAACTCACATGAATTACTAAGGGATTCATGCATCATCCGATCGTTTTACTATTTAAAAATCAACTTATACTGATTCTCAATTCTCAATTTTAAAAGAGCCTACTTAACTTACAAAACCTTTCTCGATTTTAAAAATAATAATTTTACATCTCAGTTGAGACTTTATTATTATGGTTTTTATAACTTTTTTTATGTTTTAATTAAACATCTCATGTTGTTTATTATTAAAAAGATGTTTATAAGAAAAATGCGATTATTTAACTTTTTTTATCAGCAAATGTATCTTTTATATATAACAATCAAATTTCCTAGTAACTTTTGAGAATATTATACACATAAAAAAACACTTTACATCTACCTTTGATAATAATGTATAATAATATTTTAAGTTAAAAAATAAGAAAAAATACTAGAATACTAAAGTATTAATTATCAGGTGATATTATTTCCAGGAGTGCTAAAATATCACTTATCTAAAAAGTAATTAAATATATAATATAAGTTAATAATTATGATAATCATGAATTAATTTAATACAAATAACAGAAAGAGTAATGATATTTTATTAGCAACGAAAAAAAATTCTTATTTAACGGTTCAAAATATTAATATTTTTATACTTTAAATGCTGGTATATATTATTATATTATTAAGGAGGATTAATGAGGTTCTTGTATCTTGAAGGTGAAATTATAATTTTTGTAAGAAAGAAATAAAAACCATAAGATGGCAATGCAATTTATTTCTAACGATAGAAGATAAATGATATTTTAACAGAGAGAGCAAAAATATCTCTTTATTCTTATTCTCTATTACTTTATTGCTCTAATTTTCATAAAATGTAAAATAAAATATATAATCTGAGAATTAATGACCATTCAAATCACTGCTCAATTGAAACGACGTAGAACTACCTGTTCAACTCTAATGCACGAACACGTCCAACTGATCAAAACCAAATCTGCAAAACAAAAGCAGACAAAGCATCGTCACGCAAGATACTACAATGTAGTAACTCATCAACAACTTCCTCATCACATTCTTTTCCCCTCTACCGTCTCATCTTTCACTATCCCATTCACATTCTCCACCACCCTAAACCAACAACTTAGCCACCAAAACCCAAATGGAACAACAACAATCTACACAACTTCACAATGATGACTTCATTTTCCGTTCCAAACTCCCTGACATTTACATCCCCACGCACCTCCCTCTCCACACTTACATCTTCCAAAACCTCTCCCAATTCAACCACCGACCATGCCTCATTAACGCCGCCACCGGAGAATGCTTCACCTACGCCGACGTCCAACTCACCGCCCGCAGAGTCGCCGCCGGCCTCAACAAACTCGGCATCCAGCAGGGCGACGTCATCCTCCTCCTCCTCCAGAACTGCCCCGAGTTCGTCTTCGCATTCCTCGGCTCCTCCTTTTGCGGCGCCATCGTCACCACTGCCAACCCCTTCTACACTCCGGCGGAGGTGGCCAAGCAAGCCGCGGCGTCCAACGCCAAACTCATCATAACGCAGGCGTCCTACGTGGACAAAGTGAAGGATTTCGCGAGAGAAAAGGACGTCAAAGTGATGTGCGTCGACGCGGGGCCGGAAGGTCGCCTTGACTTCTCGGAGTTGGCGGAGGCGAACGAGAGAGACATTCCGGGCGTTAAAATATCCCCAGACGACGTGGTTGCGCTGCCGTATTCTTCAGGAACCACAGGGCTTCCGAAGGGAGTGATGCTAACACACAAGGGGCTGGTGACGAGCGTGGCGCAACAAGTTGACGGAGAGAACCCTAATCTCTATCTACGCAGCGAGGACGTGGCGCTGTGCGTGCTTCCACTTTTCCATATTTATTCGCTCAACACTGTTTTGCTCTGTTCGCTTCGAGTTGGCGCTGCCGTTTTGATAATGCCGAAATTTGAGATAGTGTCGTTGATGGAGTTGGTCGAGAAACACAAGGTGAGCGTGGCGCCGTTTGTGCCACCCATCATTTTGGGCATTGCAAAGAGTCCAGATTTGGAGCGCTACGACCTGTCGTCTATTCGAATGATTTTGTCTGGCGCCGCTCCTGTCGGAAAGGAACTCGAGGACTCTGTGAGGGTCAAACTCCCCAACGCCACACTTGGACAGGTAATTATTAGTATTAATTCAGCATTCAAGATGATGTGATTTTCCAGTTTCACGTTTACCTAGAGTTCCCATATTATTTTGCCTTTTTGGTACCCGATACTTACATCCAAATAATTGTGTTATTTCTATAATTATCTATTGTGATATAAAAGTAAAATGATAAATTAGAAAGTTATCACACAGAAGTCGAATGAAAGAAAGTATAAGTTTAAATGCGAACATGCGATGCGAGGGGAGAAAAGGTGAACGAGGAGTGATTTATTGCACGGTCCACATATGCAGGGTTATGGGATGACAGAGGCAGGACCAGTGCTTTCAATGAGCTTAGCCTTTGCGAAGGAAGCGGCGCATGTGAAATCGGGTTCGTGCGGGACCGTAGTAAGAAACGCAGAGATGAAGATAGTTGACCCTCAAACCGGTGCTTCGGTCCACAGAAATCAAGCAGGTGAGATTTGCATCAGAGGCAACCAGATTATGAAAGGTACAATTTGGTTCTTCTAGTTATTGCTGCATTTCTTATTCAAATTTATTCACGTAAATAAATTTTTACAAATAGAAAATTGTAATTCGAAAATACAAAAATAAAGATGTTGTACTTTTTCACTTGGTCGTCCTTCATTTTTAACTTTCTTTTTATTTTTTTAAAATTTTGTGTCCTTTATAAATAAATTTTTATATAAACATATTTCTTTTTATTTTGAGATGTTTTCTTAATATTTTGATTAATAATTTTTTTTACTTTATATATATATATATATATATATATTTTATATTTTAGCATTTAGATATACATATTTTCTATTTGAGATTCTTTTAGATAATTCGATTATTAAAATTATATGTAGTTTTTATTTATTAAATTTATATGTGTGAATATTTGGAAAAATATAATATTAAAATATTTAAATTTAATTTATTTATGAAACTATGAAAAAACGCTTCAAATAAAAAAAATATGTGAAATAAAAAAACAAATTTAAAAAGTAAAAAAATCGTATGTGCGAATTATGATTTCATTAAAAAAATAAAAAATAAGTCATATGTATTTAAAACGTGACTTTTGTGAAAAGATAGTTAAATACTGAAGTCGAGTTCTAAAAGTATCCTTGAAGTTGTAATTGTAAAACATGACTTAGTTTTTACATAATTAAAAAAGAAATCATTTAGATAAGTTTGAATCTGTACTGAAAAAAATATAGTTTATAACAAACATTTTTTCCGAAAAATTGATAATATGGTTATATAATAATTACTTGATTGACTGGAAAGTACATTTCGTATGAAGTTATGAATAAAGTAATAATTTATTTTAGTTAGTTTGATATTATTTGATACTCTATTTATATGAATTAGAGGACTACGAAAACTGCATAAGCATAATTAGGTAAGCCATTTTTTGGATAGGTTACCTAAACGATGAAGAGATGGATGGTTGCATACGGGTGATATTGGATACATCGACGATGATGACCAGATTTTCATCGTTGATCGGTTAAAGGAGTTGATCAAATACAAAGGATTTCAAGTTGCTCCTGCCGAGCTGGAAGCCATGCTAATTGTCCACCCAAACATTTCTGATGCTGCTGTTGTGTCGTAAGTTCTATATTTTAGCATATAATGTGAATTTTGATCCTTTTCTATTTGTTTAGTTTTCTCTCTCAACAGAAAGGTTAATGATGACGTTGATTTCAGCATGAAGGATGAAGTTGCAGGATGTTGGAAAATATTGAGATTTCCCCCTAATAATATTGAATATTAAAATTAGAGAAACTAGACAAAAAAAAATTTTGAACGGAGTTCAGCAAATAGCTTAATCTCCGGGTACCACACAATGGCACTACTTCTATTAAAAGGGAGAAGAGAAT
>Ga0209489_110163_pt1 | contig 10884 bp, 5 predicted proteins | sample SiratrowhiteBW_FD_187527 | JGI IMG/M metagenome (GOLD analysis project Ga0209489, IMG submission 187527) | Root nodule microbial communities of legume samples collected from California, USA - Siratro white BW (SPAdes) (version 2) | ecosystem: Host-associated > Plants > Roots > Nodule | place: USA...
CCACTGTGCGCAAGAACACCTCTGCACCCTGCAGAAAACACCCTGCTGAAACCTACAGCAGTAACTGGCGCTTATACAGAATCCACTGTAAAGCCCAGAACAACCCTTGCTGATCCCCTCAGCAAGTTGCACCTTGTGCAGAATCCACCGCACAGATCAGAATTACCAGTCCAGGCAATTCAAACAGAACCCAGTACAATACAATTTCAGAATTCAAATGGTTACAATCACTAACGCACTTCTATACTCAACGAATTACAAAACAGAAATGAGAGAAGGAGTAAGAAGGCTTATTCAGTGAGATTCAATCAGCAGAACAACATCAGTAATCAGAATTAAGCTCCAGCAGATTAAAGACTGTGATTCTTGATGACTTTCTTGCAAGATCTTTCTCACAAACACATATGGGCACTATTATCTCTCTCTTAGAAAAACTTGAGTACTTTGTAAAAATGATTTCGCACAACTTCTGTGTTTCTCACTCCGTTACTTTTCAAAAATGCGCGCCACCTTTTTATAGACAACTGTCTTTTAATTTTCAGTCGATTGTCAAACAGTCGACTGTTTTTCTCAATCGGTTAAAACAGTTGCTTAAAATACAAAAATCTGATTTTTGTAATTATTTCAAAAACATTTGTTTAATTCAGCTTTTTAAATTGTTGGAGCTTATTAATGATTAACAAATGCACATCATGCTACGTTGAATCATACTTGCCTCAACAACATTCCTAAGTTCTAGACCAAGCTTCAAATCTTCATGAATCTTCATGCATTCCACATATGATCATAGGTCTTGAACTTCTTCACACATGGTTGGCTTCATCAAATCACTGCAGCAGTCCACTGGTGCTAACAACCATTAAGCCAGATGCGACCATTTCAAGTTGAGGTTGGGAATGATGCTATTAAACTAGGAGTTGGGGGCTGTGAAAATGTCGAACTGATAGTGCAAGGTGTTTCCATAGTTGTAAACTTCCTTGTCATGGAGCTCGGCGATTGGAGGTGGTGCTTGTTGCTGGGTGGGTGGCAAGCCTAGGCAGATTTGAAGGTGACTATCAGCGGTTGACACTGAGCTAGATGTCTAATGGGTCCCAAGTAACACTGCAGGGGGACCCTAGCCTCAGTAGTAGTCATGCATCAGGAAAGATGGCTTTACACGCTTTGAAAAACAATGAAGAGGGTTTCTTGGTGACTCCTTTATTCTGCTCTGATGGAGATAACATTACGTCTCCTATTACAACTGAGACTTTGGAATTATTGCAACAAACAATTTGATGGTATTTTTCAAAAACTAGACAGTGGCTGGCAGTTCTGTGTTGACTACTGAGCACTCAACAAATCCCAGACAAATTTCCAATTCCTGTTATTGAAGAGAGCTTTTGTATGAATTAACTGGTGCTGTGGTGTTCTCTAAGCTGGATTTGAAATCTGGTTACCACCAGATTCGGATGAAAGAAACAGACATCTGCGTTCTGAACACATGAGGGCCATTATGAATTCCTCTACTTTCCAGTCACTGATGAATGAAGTATTAAGACCATGTTTACGTAAATTTGCTTTAGTTTTCTTTGATGACAATTTAATATATAGTGACGACAAGGACAATCATAGGGATCATTTGCTGCAATTTTTTGAGATCCTCAATAGGAACCACCTATGGGTGAACAGGAAGAAATGTTGTTTCGAAAGTTTCAGTATTGAGTACTTGAAGCATATTATTTCTACGCAGGGGGTTGCCGCAGATTCTAAAAAGATTAGTGACATGGTTGATTGACCTATACTTAAAGATTTAAAAGCACTACGAGGATTTCTAGGGCTCACAGGATATTACCGACCCTTTGTGAAGGGCTACAGCATAATCGCATGGCCTATTACACAACAACGTTTACCAGATTTTGAGAATTATTGGAAGTTAGCTGCGAAGATCAAGACCGTGTTTCCTCACTTTCAACTTGAGGACAAGGTGAATCTCTAAGGGGGGTATTGTTACATAACCAACCAAGTGTAAAAGAGGAATATGAAAAAAAAAATATAATAAAAGCCATTATTAGGGAGTTAGTAGAGGTAAAGTGGGGTTATACTTATAAATAAAGGGTTGGAAAGAGAGGAAGGGGAAGAAAATTGGATAGTGGAGTGAATACTTCGAAAGCTAGGAGAAAAGATTCTGCTACTGCTTTATTGTTCTGTTCAAATTTGTTCATCTTTTTTCAGATGTTATTTCCAATTACCAACTCAAATACACTCTGAAATATTATTCAATTACTCCTTTATCTATTATTCTATTGTTATTATTATCAAATACCTTTACATAAGCCAAAATAAATAATGAGGTATTTGGGAAAACTGAAAAAATTATGGTAATCAGAATCTGTTTTATTTGGATAAATTCATGTTATTATTTTAGCAATCCGAATTCAATATTGTATTATACAAATAAACTTCAATTCTAAACAATCAGAAGAGGAAAAAATAAAGTTAATTCCCGATTAAGAAATTTGGAAGAAAAAAAATTAATTTCAACTTATATAATTCTGGATTACAATATGAAAAATAAGAAATTAATTCTAAATTATATAATTTAAAATATGTTTTTAAATTATATAACTTAAAAATAAAAACTTAATTTTAAATTATATAAGTTAAAAGTGTAACATGTAATACCTTAGAAAATAACTTTAGAATAAAAACTAACCTAAAATTTGGTTAAATTTTAAAGATAAATAAGATAACACCTGACTATTTTCTTTAAACAGAAAAATTTAAATAAATAGAAAAATTAGTTATTTAGTTCTTATTTTTATAACAACTACCAACTCTTTCTAAGAAGATATTTTGTTTTATTTTTATAAAAACTACCGACACTCTCTAAAAATTTGTTATTTTCCTTTTCTTTGCCTTCTCTCTAAATTTCCACATTTTTTCTTGATCAAACTGACGATTAGAGGTCACCCCCTAGATTCCTGACATTGAGTAGAGCTAGAGTGTTCAACCAGATTCTTAAACAGAGTTAGATTGCCTGTGATTTTAGGTTTTTGGAACTCTTTTGAGTATCTTTACTCTATAGAGGTAAGGGAAGTTAGTCGTACGTTTTTATAGATATTGTAATTACTTATCTTGTGAATTTGGATAAGGAAAGCTAGTCGTATATTTGTATAGATATTGTAATTACTTATCTTGTGAATTTGGGTAAGGGAAACTAGTTTGAAGTTTGAATGTTTCTTTTATAGTATGAATTTGATGGATTTGGATGAAACTGAATGAGTGTTTATGTATTATATGATGTAGTATCAATGTTTGTGAATGATGTGGTGTGTGATCGAGACATACCTGTGTTGAGATTGTATCCTGACTCTACTAGTCATTGGAATCATAAATGAAGATGACTAGGTGGTGAGAGTTGAAGGAGGTTCATATGACTGCGCCACAATGTGAAAAAGACTCGGTTGGACAAGATCATATAGATTAATAGATTCATATAACTACGCCACGGTGTGAAAAAGATACGGTTAGACAAGATCATATGGATTAATAGATTCATATAACTGTGCTACAGTGCGAACAAGAACTGGTTAGACCAGATTATGTGGGTTAAAGGATTCATATGACTGTGCTATGGTATGAAAAACATTCGGTCAGACCAGATCATGGGGGTTAAAGGATTCATATGACTGGGCTATAGTATGAAAAAGAACTGGTCAGATCAGACCATGTGGGTTAAAGGGTTCATATGACTGCACTACGGTGTGAAAAAGAACCGGTTAGACCAGATCATACAGATTGGAATATTTATATGACTGCGCCGCGGTGTGAAAAAGAACCAGTTAGACCAGATCATATGGATTGACATGTTAGCATGACTACGATGTGAAAAAAAATCGGTTAGACCATATCATATGGATTAACCGTGTCACAAGAGTGTGATATGTTAATGATAGTGTGATGTATGAGATAAATTATGAAAGTTTGATTTGTTGTTGTTTGGTTAAGATAAAAATTTAATTTATGAAAATATATTTTATTGAAAACTCTCTAGATTACCCTTCTTTTTTGTGTGAGTTTGTTTTGTTTCTAAATTTGCGATGATCGTGTATTACGCGTGAGCAGAAGATTTGAGAGGTGGTGTAAATCTTAGTGAGATGATGGATATTTATATTTAGGTCTATTATATAATTTCTATACAATAAATGAAAAATATGAGATCCCATATTTTTCATATAATAGAAACTTTATTACATAGAAATTATATAATAGACCTAAATATAAATATCCATACATTCATCATATATTTCAAAATATATTTTTCCCACTATAAGAAAAATCACATTTACCTATAGAAAAAATCTGTAGGTAATTTACAAATAGATGTTACATATGGATTTTTACATATGTAATTACATATGGATTTTACCTAGGAAAGAAATCCGTATGTAAATAAAAAATATTTTTTTAAAAAATTGTTTATTATTATGATTATTATTATATTTCTATTATTATAATATATTATTACTAAATTTATTATTGATAACATTAACATTATTACTAATCCTAAAGTATTGAGAAAATGATTCGAGACCAACTCCTCATACATATACAAATTATAACTACTACACCAACATCAATTTTACAATCATATATTCATTATTATTATTATTATTCTTATTATGACTCTTATTATTATTTTTGTTAATATTAATAATATAATATTAATAGTACTAAAATAATAATAATATTATTATTAACATTAGTAATAATATTAATAAGCATATTAATATTAATATTAATATTAATTATAATAATAATATTCATAAATATAATATCAAAGTAATATTAATAACAATATTAATAATATAATATTAACAAATACTAATACTATTATTCTAAATAACATTAATATTAAAACTAATAATATTAATAATAATATTATATTATTATTATTATTATTACTAGTCATAATAATAATAATAATAATAACAATAATAATTAAAAAATAATATTAAATATAATAATAATATTTTTAATCATATTGATAAATCGTAATATTATTAACTGTAATAATATAATAATAATAAGAATCAAAGTAATAAAAATAATATTAAATATAATATCATTAATTATATAAGTTAATAATAATAATATATGTTTACAAATTTTCAAAATATTATTAGTTTTTATTAATAATAATAATAATGTTAATATAATTAATAATAATAATAATTGGTAATAGTATTAAAAGTAATAATAATAATTATAATTTTATAAAATTAATTATTAATATTATCTACAGAAAAATCCATAGGTAATTACATATGGATTTGGTCCGTATGTAAAATTCATATGTAATAAATCTGTATGTAAAATCCGTAAGTAATTACATGCAGATTTAGATTCATATATAATTACATACGGATTTGGATTCGTAAGTAATAAATCTTTATGTAAATTCCGTATATAATAAATCCGTATGTAAAATTCATATGTAATAAATCCGTATGTAAAATTCATATGTAATAAATCCGTATGTAAAATTCATATGTAATAAATTAATCTGTATGTAAAATTCATATATAATGTTAAATTTACTTACGGATAAAAGTTTGTATGTAATAATTCGTATGTAAATCAATAATTTCTTGTAGTGTCCACGTAAGATTTAATAAAAATATCAATGAGTCATACCACCCGTCAGATCCTCTACTCACGTGGTGTAATACACGATTATTGCAGATTTAAAAACAAAACAAACACCATACAAAAAGAAGGGTAAGCTAGAGAGTTTTACAAATATATTTTCATAAATTAAATTTCTATTTTAACCAAACTACAACAAATAAAGCTTTCATAATTCATCTCGCACATCACATTATTATTATTATCACACTTTTACAATAACTCATATCATACATATAATGACTCATATATAAAGATATTAGACTCTCTACTTCTGGAAGACTCGTGCATTGAGTCAGACTCAGAGGTTTACACCTGTCATATACCATTCATATGTTCCGATCAACTTATATTTCAAACCTCGGATACAATATATTCTAATCAGTTCCTATTTCAAACATTAGATATAGTTCCCATATGCACATGGTTAATCTACATGTCCTATTTCGATAAGTTCATATTTCAAACCTCGGACATGACTATATGAACCTCTTTTGACTCTCACCACCTGTCACCCGGTAATCTTCATTTATGTGAATCCAATGTACCGATAAAGTCAGGATACCTCCTTAGTTCAAATCCCCCAAACAATACACATCCTAACAATCTCAACACGATATCTCCTCTCCTGAAGATACTATGTCTTGATCACCATTCTATATCATTTACAAACATTGATACTGCATCATACCATCCATAAACATTCATTGCATTCAATTTAAATTATCCAATTCATATTTAATAAACAAATAATTATAATATCTATTAAAAATAGTCAAACTAGCTTCCCTTACCTTTAGAGATACTCAAAAGAGTTCCAAAAAAATCTAAAATCATGAACAACCTAACTATGTTTAAGAATATGATCAAATACTCTTGCTCTAGTCAATGCAAAAAATCTAGATATGACCTCTGATCGTCAGTTTGATAAGGAAGGAAGGTAAAATTTTAGAAAGAAGGCAAGAGAAAGGGAAGAACAACATTTGAGAAAGAGTTGATAGCTTTTATGAAAATAAAAAAAAATATCTTCTTAGAAAAATAATAATAATAATAATAATAAATAATAATAATAATAATAAATATAAATAATAATTAATGAAAATATATAATAAGACTCCTTATTTTGATATATACATTTTTCATTTCTATTTTACTCTTAACTATATTTTAAATGAAAAAATATATAAACTATTTATTTGGTAAAAGTAATTGTACTTTACAAACTATTCATTACTTTTTTTATGCTACTATCATAAAAAATTTATTTACCTAAAAAAAGAGAAATATAAAGTGTCTCTTTCTCATAAGTAAAACCAATTTAATGGCTATAATAACAATAACAAAAATAAAAATAAAAACAGCAATAATATAATAATAAATGAAAACTGCACAGTATGATTATCTAACTAATACTCACCTCTTCCTAGTTTGAAAATAAATATCTATTTCTTATATTTTTTTAATAAAATGACATTCATTCCCTTCTATTTTTAATAAATGTTATTTATTTATATTATATTTTAATAAAAATGACATTTACATCTTTTATGTTATTTAAATATTATATTGAATAAAAATTAAACAATATTTTTAAAATTAAAAATCAAAGTTAAAAATAAAAATAAAAAGCAAATAATTTTTAATAAATATAAAATTGAATAATTTAATTATTATATATTAAAAATATCATGAAAATTTAATGCGAGTTGATTAAGGATATATTTTCTTTTCCAGAAATTCTAAACTCCTATCAATTCAAGAAAGTATAAATTTTAATACATATGAGTTAGATTTTTCACATTATTACATTAAAAATTCTAATTTTAATGTGAGTGATATTATTCTTTTTTATGTATATTTTTCAAATTCATATACAAATTCTTTCTGAGAAGGTGATGATGATGAGTTTATGACGTTAGACTTGAAAAGTAAAGACAAGTTAAGTTGTTTGGATGATAAAGTTTGAAGATGTTGATATTTTATTATATATGTTTGAGAGTTTTATATATAATGTATTCTTAGTCTAACACACAATCAATGTTAAAATTAACTAATATAAAATTGTTTTCAAACTTAAAAATGTATCAAAAAAGGTTTTATGATTGTATTAATCAATTAAAGTTTTAATCAATTGATTAAACTATTATTAAGACGTGTTAGAATAATCAATTATTTGTTTTGATAATAAATTAAAATAGAGAGCAAAATAATGCATCTTGAATTGGTCTTTATTAACTTCTTTAATAATTGTTTAACTTCTTTTTTATGCAATAAATGAAAAGCTATTGCAATAATTGATTAACTCATGCAATAATCAATTAAAAGATAGTGTCTTAACTATTTTTTAAATTTTACTCAAAATAATTGATTACCAATTTAAGATAATCCACTAAATACATTTGAAACCATTTTTAGTCAGCATTTTTAGAACCTTATAAATAGAATTTTTAGTTCACTCTATCATATACTTTCATAAAACAATTTTACAACATTCATTTGAGATCTTTCTAAGCCATTTTCAATTGTTAAAAAAGTGCTTTCAAGACAGTAAAAGAATTCTAAAAGGTTGTGTTATAATGCTGAAATAATCTTATGTTGTGATTAATTTGAGATAACATCTTTTCTTTTTGAGTTACTGGAGTCATTTCAATTTATATTTTCTTAAGTGTTGAAGAGTTGATTTGGCTAAGTTTCTTATTGGTATGATCCAAGGGTAGGACATATTCTCTTAATTGTATTAAAAAATTGATCTTAATATTGTTTGTTGTCTTGTGTATGTTTTTCTTTTGATGAGTGTTTGTATAAACATATAAAGATAGTGAATTATAGTTATTTAAGGTTGAATAGTTAATACTAAATGTAAGATAGTGATGATCTAAACTAGTATATATTATTATGTCATCTTTCTCTTCTTCTATTCTTTTTTTATCTTATTAATTGCCAATTTTTATTAATCTTGATTTCTAAATCAATTACATTCAATTTTATAATTAAAACAGTTTTTCAAATATCTACAAGAAAGCCAAGTCTTTACGAGAAGGTTTTTTAAACCAATTCACCTTTTTTTTATTTTAACTTAGTCTCATTTTTTTTCTAACGTATGAATGAGGATGAGGAAATTAAACAGAAGTATGAAAATTTCAAGGACTACAAGGAGCATGAGAAGACAAAAATAATTTTGTTCCAAAAGATAGTCTCTTATTTTCTTTATTTTGTATTTTTTTTTACTTAAAATTAAGTGACTTTTTTTTTCTTGTATTTTTTTCGGTACAATTAGAAATTTGTAGAATTGTTGTTTAATGGGTTAATTCAAACCCAATTGCATAACAAAATCCAATCAAGAAAAGAGAAGTGTGGATGGAGTTTCGAAAGGTGAAAAAAAAAAGGCAATTAAAATGTGACTACTTGGAGCAAGGAAAACATGCAACTAGCACCATTCATGCTTTGCATTTTGGGCTCATTAGCCAAAAAAATTTGAATTTCAAAATCCAAATCTCGCTCACAGATGTATTAGGATTTTGGATCTCATTTCTTTTTCATATGTATTTTATAAAAAATAAAAAATAATACAACATTCAAGAGTTGAATTATGTTTTTAAGATTTTATTTTTACTGATATTATCTGTTGAGATGTTTTGATTGTGAAAGCAATATAGATAAACGCATAATGGGGTGATGAAGAAATAACATGTCCTCACATTTCAAAATGTTTCACTACATTTGTAAGGGTATTGAGGATTCATGTTCGTTGAAGCAGTGTAGAACATTATTCGGTTATACGTAAAGCCATGGATACTATGTTATATGTAAAGCCATGGATACTATGTTATGAATATACCTTCCACAAGTTTAATCAATTAGATGAAAATATATGAATAATTCAATATAGCTTCTAGTGCTTATTTGATGAACATAACAGGATGAGTCCAGTATTTGCTGCAGAAAGGATAAACAAATCAAATAATAATAATAATAATAATAATTAATACAATATAATATAAATTATACTCTTTTTTATTAAATAATAAAAGTTAGAAAAATATAGTTTTAACTAAATTATATTTTATTTATATAATACGAAAAGTTGTATAACATTATAGTTAATATCTTGAATTATTTAAATTCTTATTTTTAATTTGTATATAAATTAAATTAGTTTATGAAATATATTTTTTTCAGTGAAAATTGAGAAGTTTGTCCAATGTATATATCAGGTTGTATCAATCTCATTTGTAACAACACCAATGACAAAATTGAAACCAATAATATAATTTCAATCACCCTTTCTTTTTGTGTCTGGCACTGTGCATGTTAGTGCTTGATTGACCCAAATGAGAGATAGAGGAAAAAAAAGGCACTGGTTTCATTCCAAGCAGCATGCTTGTGTTTGAAGTCCAGTGTGAGCAGCAGAAACAGTAGGAAGCACTACCACTTCAACTTTTTCACTCAATGCTGTAACTTCTTGTTGCTTTTTCAGCGTGTACAAGTGATCTTCATCTGTTGAAACAACACCTTCATTCTCATGACAACAATAATAATAATGCTATATCAGTTCCCTTTTGGATCAGTGGGTTTCACACAACTCCACTCTAGCTATATATGTTGTAGGGCTCTTCAATTTTCATTGCATCTTCAATGCTAAGTATGTTCTACACTCAATTTACACATGTCTCATTATGACCAGAGACTCATAGAAGTTATCTTGTTACAATATTTGATTTTGTCTGGTCCAAACATTTTCAACTTTAATAATTCACTATGATCTTCTGTCATGTGGTTCTTTTCTTTTATCCCCCACTTATTTGGTAAACCAATCATTTTTCAGAAATGACAGATTAATGGAACTATTGGATGACATAGTATCGTTATCATTAGAGAATAAACATATTAATGTAATCCACTGAATTTTGATTTTACCCACCCCCACTTTATAACACAATTGGGTATTTTAAATTATGGCTATATGAAAAAAAAAAAAATACCGAGAAAGATTATTCGTATCCAATGAGTTGCTTCATTTCCTTATCTTAAAGTTGTTTCATGTTTTTTTTTTTTTACCTAAAAATGTTGAAGGATGTCATGGATTATATATAATATATGGCAAGATACAATTCAACCCAGCCCATGCAAAATAGTTGATGAGTTAAAAGTTATGGGCATAGGATGCTCCAATTTATGGGATATGAGAATATTGCAAGATTTTTTTTTTTTTTTTTT
>Ga0209489_110166_pt1 | contig 10875 bp, 9 predicted proteins | sample SiratrowhiteBW_FD_187527 | JGI IMG/M metagenome (GOLD analysis project Ga0209489, IMG submission 187527) | Root nodule microbial communities of legume samples collected from California, USA - Siratro white BW (SPAdes) (version 2) | ecosystem: Host-associated > Plants > Roots > Nodule | place: USA...
CAAATTTGTTCAATGGTCAGGACATTACCGTACTTGGTATTTTAGAAAAATTGAATGATAGAAAAATAAATGTTAAAAAACATGTAGATGACTTTCGTAGGCTTTACATATTGCTTGCTTTTACTGTATTCTATTTTCCTAGAACTTCTAAGACTGTTTCTACATATCTGTTTAATTTGTTAGATAGTTTGGAGGACCTTAATGTATATAATTGGGGTGGGGCGGTCCTTTCTATGTTAATTAGTAGTTTAGATAGATGTTCTTACAATTTTCTTCAGCAAAGGAATGCTCACGGGCTATACCTATGCGGATGTGTTGCAGTTTTGCAGGTTAGTGTAAAATATGGGTTTATGGTGGTTGGTAATGTCATTGTAGTTTAATTTTTGTTCATTGAAATTAAAGTTTGATGTAGTTTGTTTGTTTTCAATAGTTGTGGGTTGTTCAACACGTGGGGATGGGTACTCTGAGTTCATTTCCACGATTTTTGGAATGACTTTCTATGTCAATGAGGTCTTCAAGAATTGAAAATGTTTTTTCATATAATGAGGTGATATTTTGTTTTATTATTATTATTGACATCAAATGGTTACCTAACAAACATCCATTGGACATTGTAGGTTGTTTTGGACTGGGCGGTGACAGATGAGGAGGCGGGTTTGGACATAGTGCGAGAAGCACTTCAGTGTACGTGGTGGAGGGTCAGCACAGAGTGAGGTTGGAAACATTCCATGCTCACACGACTGGGAGGGGATCATGGCACAACAAGTTGAATGCAGAGAAAAAATAAACATGAATTATGCGCGCATTGGTTCCATTGAGGAAGAAATGCATTTGTTGAGAGAGCAAATGATGAATTGCTGGAGGGAGGGTCCCGTATGGGGAAGGCTGGACCCAGTATGGGGGAGCCTGAACCCTATATGTACGACGATAAACCTACTATGTACAACGATGAACCTACTATGGTTTAAGAGGAGCCTACCATGTGTCAGGACTTAGTACTATTTTCAAGGGGTCAGGAGGGATATAGTGTGGGTCATGAAGATTCCAACACGGGTCAAGAGGGACATAGTGTGGGTCATGAGGGAGGATCCGTGGCTAACGTGGGAACATCTTGTGAGAGTCCAATACCTACTCTAATTCGTTTGTATGTTCACTATAGCATACGATTTGCTGGTCTTGATTTTGGAAAGTTGTATAAGCTTCGGACAAACAAAGGTCGTGCGAAGGAGTCTGTCAGGTAGTTTGATTGTTGTTTTTAATTTGTAATCTTTTAAGTACATTAGTATTATATTAAGGACATGTTAATGTGAATTTGTTGTTGTTTACGTAGGATTGTAGTTGATTTTGGTAGACAAATGCTAACTAAGACCAACATTCGTTCACTTAAAGCAAGGGCCCAAGTCGAAAATATGGTATATTTAATGTATGACAATTATTTTCATATGGTTTGTTGTAAATAACTAATTGTTCTACTTGTGTAGGTTATGTGGTTTGCATCAACCGTGATGACCACTGACCAATTTAACATACTTGGAAGTGTGAATAGATTATTATTTACTCATTGGTTAGTGGTATGTGATGTGGTTTTGGTTGTTTTCATATTTTATCTGTCAATATAGGTATATTTTTGCTAATAATATAGTTTTGGAGAATTTATAGACCCACACCATTAATGAGATGACTATGGAGAGGTCTAAATGGAGAACATGGGATCGTCATGATTACAAATTATGTTTTCCTCATCATTCATTGGAGTTGGAACTCGTATTGTCTTGTGAATTTGTAAGTTTGTATCCCATTATATTTACAACAACTTTACTTTAGTCAATCGCGTTGAAAATGTCTTCGTATTGTTTGGATTGTAGTGTTTCTTTCCAGCACTCTTTAATGGCCACTGGTGGTGTTATGTGCTTAAGTGTGCAACTAGAGAGCTTTTTGTCATAGACTCTATCGGTGACCATGATGGAACCCGTGCTCAAATCAACAATGCAGTGGTAATTGTACAAGTTCTTTAGTTTTTATTGTATTTAAACGTTGTTGAGTGAATTTCTTCTTTGTAGTCGAGTCGACTCCACCACTTATATTGTTTGCTAGAGGAAGGACGTCCAATTCCTCACCTAACGGTCGTGAATGTGGATGTCCCTGCTCAACCAAACATGTGAGTATTTATGTGTGTTAAATATAGGATAGTATGTGTGCTTTAGTGTGGAGTAATTATTGAGAATGTATAGATTTGATTACGGGTTGATTGTGATGAGATGGTGGGATGGTGTGCCTCGGTTTAATGGGAAGACCATGCCTAAGTTCACGACGGTTAGTTTATACTTTTTAAAGTTGACATGTGTTTTTGTTTGGAGTTTGATTTTTAATAATTAAAATGAATGGAGTTAATGTTATTTGATATATTTTTTTTTTGTAGAAAGAACTTCAAGCATATCGACAAGATGTTGTTTGTAGATGGGTCCTACACGATAACAATCTTCGTCGACAAAATGTGTTGGAGGAATTGAAGCTTATATGAGCATTGGGTTACTGACTAGTGGATTTATTAAGATCTTTGTGCATTGTATAGACATTTCTGAAGTTAATTTTGTAAATTGTAATTTGAACTTGGTAGAGGGTATTGAATGTTGAATGTTGTGTACAAATACTGTTTGCAGCATTTGTTAGTAAATAGTTCTGTTAGTATTTACCTGTTTCCATGTGACATGATTGGTGTCGTTGATGGACATATTTATATGACATATGTTGCGATGTGTGGTCAATAAGTACTGGGTAGTTAAACACTTAATTGTGTCTGGTTGAACACTTAGAATGCAGACCATTTAGTCTCAAAACATGTAAATTTTACAGTTGTTAAGGTCAGGGATGCACTTAGATGGTTCCCTGAGTGTGTGGTCAGAAACTAATGCATAGTTAAACACTTAACTACATAAGGTTGAACACTTAGAATGTCCACTGGTGACGTTGAGTATTTCAATTCCAGCTATTATTTGAGTTCCAGCCATTACCTAGTTATGACAGTGCTAGAGAGTTATAGGAATTAGCCATGACATAGCTTTGTTTAGTCGCACATTGTTAAACATGTAAATTTTACAGTTGTGGAGGTCAGGGGTGCACTTAGATGGTTCCCTGAGTGTGTGGTCAGAAACTAATGCGCAGTTAAACACTTAACTACAATGTTTACTATATCACATTTACTCTACCACCTATATCATGAAAATCTTTGCTCCATCATCACTAATAACGCATGAGTAACATTGTACTCATGTCCTGAGAATCTCAACTTGGTCACTTTTGATACAGTTAGAACATTCCTACTCATATCATATTGTCTATGTTATAATTTTGTTTGGTTTCTTGTTTGCTGGCTTCACCTTCGCTTAGTCACCGAAATATATTTTACCTAAGTCAACATTTTAAGATAACATGGATATTTAACCAAATGAACCAATAAAATTTTATTGAAGTCATCATATCATCCAATTACTTGTTATGTGTTGTGGTCAGAAACTCATGAACAGTTAAACACTTAAATGTGTAAGGTTAAACACTTACAATGTCCATTGCTGGTAGTGGGTATTTGAGTACTGTCCTTTCCTTAGTTATAACAGTGGTAGGGAGTTATGGGATTTACCCATGGCATACCATTGTTTAGTCGCACAATGTTAAACATGTCAAATGACCTTAGGGGAGGTCAGGGGTGCACTTAGATGTGTGTGGTCAGAAACTGATGCGTAGTTAAACACTTAATGACATAAAGTTAAACACTTAAACTGTGCAGTGGTGGTAATGGGTATTTGAGTACTTGTCCTACAATGTTTACCATGTCAAGTTGTCATGTGTGTATTAACTGATTACCAGTGTTAGAATAAGTAATTGTTACTTAAATTTGTAGACATAAAATACAACTTCAGTTCTGAACTATTTTCCAAAGAAACCTAATTAATTTTATATGTACCACTATATGAATAATTTAAAGTAATATTTATATCCCGTAATGTATTAAATTATCCTTTACTGGTTGATTACTAGGTGTTTAATTAGTTCTTATACTGGGATTAAGTCAACATAGGAGTTTTGACGACTAATGAAATTTATAACAGAAAACTTCGAAACGTAGTAATTGTAGGAGTTTGTCATATACATAAAGCCAACAATATATGCATTTTTACACTACAACTATGTGTTATATTGAAGCAAAAATTATGGCAAAATGCAGACAAGTACATAATGCTTCAACTCCAGCCATTTGTGTATAGTCAGTTCAGTTGTGGCATATAACCCACTCCAGCCATAGCTGAGACCTGTATTGGTCAGAAAAAAGTTTCAGGTCATGTATGTCAATTGTAGATACATTATGGTCAATAATTAATGTCCAGTTAAACACTTATTTACAAAGGATTAAACACTTATAATGTTATTTACTGCAAATGGCTTCAGAAGTCTGTAGTGCTTATTAACTGTGACTAATATGCCTTGCTGGATAGAAAACTGAAGCAGTAATTATAGGAGTTTCTTATATAATGATAAGGCAACAATATATTAATTGGAATAGTAGAAACAAATTGTCTTACTTTTTGACAAAAAATCTGGGAAATGCACACCACTATAAGCAACTTCAACTCCCTACATTATGAGCATTTGTGTATACTGAGTTCAATAGTGACATCAAACCCACTCCAGCCATAGGTAAGACCTGTATTGGTCAAAATCAAAATGTACAGGTCATGTTTCTAAATTGTGGATAAATTATGCTCACTTAAAACACACCAAATAATGGCATATGAAAGGTAATCTAACCGGTTGAGTGGGATTTAACTGGACATTGTTGTGTTGAATTGGTTTTGGTTACCAACATTCACATCTGGGGAGGTAACGTTTACAGGTGTTGTCTCCACCGTTGTAGGATGTGCTTTGTTCTTTCGTTTTCCAATGACCTCACACCTTGACTTTAATCTTGAAGAGTTTGGTCTGCCCTTTCGATTAACAACATTAGGACTACGGATTAAGGTTGGCACACCAACAATGTTAGGCAGGGGTGAGCTGGGGCTTGGGACCTATTGAGGTTTAAATTTATCCCTGGATCTGTGGTTTTGACTTGAAGTCTTATCCTTTACTGTCTCTATATAGGCAAAAGCATTCATATGTTAATGTAGCAACTCAGTTCTCTTCTCAGACTCACAAGCATATTCTACTATTTCATAAAACCTTTTACATAGTGCATCATAACGCTCAATATGTGGTTCTTTCTCTTTTGAACCATAAGATGCTCTAATGTAGATGTATTTCCTGCGCACATTTTTGCTCCACCTACACAGTAAATACTTTTCTGGAGCTTTAGTGATCCTTTCCTGTGCAAAGACCAATAGGGAGTGACGACATACAATTCCCCGAAACTCAAATAGCATACAGCTGTAGTTTATGTTAAAGTTTGCTCGATTGAATCCCACAATGTAATTTTTGTGTTGAGGCTTTCCGTTGTGAATTGCCTCCTCCACCACATCATACCTACATGCTTCGCCTTCCACAAATACTTTGTCAACACACAATTCATTTTCCCCCTGAATTCCAGCTGGATTCATTTTGGAATTGCCTTTCAAAGAGAGATTGAGATCCGCAAGAAATAACTGTACTTGTGGACGCGAAGTCAGCTTCATACTCTTTTTCTGCCTTGTGTTGCAATGCATTATCGTACTGATGAACAAACTGCTGAAGTGTGGTCATGGAATTTATATAACCATCAAAAAATGCATTCATGCTTTCACTCCTTTGTGTAGTGGACATTCCGGCCCAAAAATGTTGCTTCAGAAAACAAGGAACCCACCGATGTCGTTCATCGTATAGGTTTCTCAACCAGTCATGATCAGCCAGATCATATTTGGTTATGAACCTATCCCATTCACTCTCAAATTCAACAACAGTAGATGACTCATATACCACATTCTTCATCATGTGTTTTATATCTTTGTATTGTCTGAATCGTTGAAGCTTTTCTGGTATCTTTTTCATGATGTGCCACAAGCACCACCTATGCCTTGCATTTGGGAATACACATTCAATTGCATTTTGCATCGCTTTGCATTGATCACTTATAATGCCTTTTGGTGGTTTATTGGACATATATCTAAGCCAGGATTGAAACAACCACACAAAGGAACTTTTGTCTTCAGACTACAACAACCCACACCCTAACAAAATTGACTGGCCGTGATGATTGACACCTACAAATGGTGCAAATGGCATGTCATATTTATTGGTAAGATAGGTGGTATCAAAAGAAATGACATCTCCAAAATATTTACATGCAGCCCTTGTTTGTGCATCTGCCCAAAACACATGGCGGATTCGGCTATCTTCATCGATGTCAATCTCAAAATAAAAATCTTTGTTCAATTCAGACATACGTGAAAAATGGGTTAGCAATGCTTTAGCATCACCCTGCTTACTAAGTGCCCTACGTTGTTGACCAACATAGTTACGAACATCTCTCTCAATAAATTTCATATTGTCATATCCACCCGCAGATGCAACTAGTGACCTATAACTCTGGTTCACCCGCACACTGGCTTCATCATTCATATCAAGTGTTCTCTTTACTTGAAGATTGATTCTCCTATTGTCACGAAACATCCTAGATTTGGTTGGGCTTAACTCATGAGAGTGGTGGTGGTTAACCGACATAATTAACCATTGGCCATCTTTCTTCCCAACTGTAATGTGGGCACCACATTGAACTGACTGAATGGGTTTTGTAGCCACCTCTGTGGGAATGGAGGAAACATTTGACCCCTCTCTTGCACAAACTAACATTATGTACCTCAGTTCATTGTCAGGTCCCTTTTTTGACGTCCTTATCCTTATTCCAAAACCCTTTTCAATGCCGTACTTGCGGTAAAATGCTTTTGCATCATCAGCAGTACTAAAACACATTCCAACAGCAGGTTCAACTATTGTATCATGATTTGAAAGGTTATTATAAACTCTATACGAGTCTTGCTCATAATGATCTCCAGCAATGTTTGAAAGTCGATAAAACTCATCATGACTTGGTGGAACGACTGAAATAGAAAAGTCCATTGCCTGAAAAAATATATATATCATTTTCAAAATGAACAGTCAGCAAATTTGAAAACTACATTCAATAGGGTAAATGAAATGTCAAACTGTGCAACAATTTTAGTTAATGAAAATAAAACCATTTATTAACTTTATTACAACTGTTTCATTATTAAAGGCATATATTAACACATTTATACAATCACCAACGACATTGTAATGTTCATAGTACTAGTAAAACTGCAATAAATACACACTAACCTGTCGTCTCCTTGGCTACTTGAGATGAATGCTGGTGGTTGTAGGTTGAAGTCTGACTGTGAGTGCGACCTTCGTATTGAATGAAGTTGAGGGTGGTTGGTTTGGGTTTGGTGTCAATTACAAGAACATCTAATGCAAGGACTGAACCACTTCATGTGAAATGAAATGCCAGGAAGGGAAACAGCTCACACAACGGCTATTTGCTTGAGGTGTGTATTTTGACAATACATTACAGTGGGAAATAATGGCGGGAAGCTAAACCAACCCTCTGTTATGATTGGTTTTATGGCTACTGCATGTCCAGTGTAAGGATTCCAATGCACAATAAAGGTGACGGTAAATAGTGTTGAACGATCAATTAAAAGTGAAGGTCATTTTGGTCAATTAACTTAATAACATTAAATGTGGGGGCTGCTGTAGAGGCACAATGTCAGAAAAAAAAAGCATTCTTTGCACTCTACCTCACGTAAAGCATTAAATGTGTACAGGTGGGAGCCAAATTCACACATAATTAAGTTGGAGATTGCGTAAACCAAAAAGGGTCGTCCATGTCCCTTACACGCTAAACCTTAGGCCATTCAGAAACCCTAAACCCATTCATTGTGAACGGGTTCTTGCCTTGCTATCACACACAACCATATACAATGAAAAATTTTGAGGAGCTTGATATAGATACGAGTGATCTTGAAAGCTTTATCAAACGTTGTAACTCTAACACACCCCTCATTCCAGGATCCACGGGAAATGTGCAAGCAGTTTTTCCAATCGAAGTTCAGATGATGCACTCAACACACAACAATTTCTTAAGGAATTAGGCGACGAAAGTCAGCGTAGAGACTTTGGGACCAATGCTTGGGAATGGGCAGAAAAGTTCATTCAATTTCATGGTAATTTCTTTATCTACAACAATACAACCAGATGTGGGCCTCATTTGGGTTCCTTTTCTTGTTAGGGTTGCTGGATGGGGAAAACACAACCCAAGTGACGCCATTGGCTAAAGGGAAAGCATCAACGGAACTCTCACTACTACCTTGCATTGTCAAAGCCTGTCAACCAAACGGTTTAGGTGACATGAAAATCACAGTGAAGGTTAACATTTCATATGACATACAATACTTGTTGTATTTAGCACCAATAGTAACAAATTTATTTCTTGTGTACCATACAGGATCTCACTGCAAGTGCTGAAGCCAGTGTTCATCGCAAGGTCTTACAACATCCTGAATTTGGAAGTCAAATAGCTGTTGGATCTGTATTGCTTTTAAAAATTGTACTTATGTTTCAAAGTAATTGATTTTGTTCATGTATTTTTGTTACTTGGTTATTTAGGAGCTTTTTTGTGTATTCATAGGTCAAAGTTTTCAGCCCCAACAAAAGGGTTTTTTATCTGAATATAACAGTCAATAATATTGTCAAGGTACAATTTTGAAATAACAAACATATTCATGTCATAGTTTGCATAACTTATGCTCAAGATGTTATGTCTGATGTACAACTAAGAATATCTTGTAGGTATTCAAATCTAACATTGGCTCTCCAACTGATGAACTACTGAGAGCTTCACTCCCCGTCCTTCGGGCGACACTAGTTGTAGGTATATTGACCAATGTGAACTCATTGTTGGTGTGATGTAGTAGCAAAGATGAATACCTTAATCTTTCACATTCATTTGACTTGTGTATTGCTTTCTTCCTTCCAGATCCAAACAATTCAAAATTGGTGGACAACATTGAAAATGTAACCAATGCAAGTTGACATCCCTGAACCATCATCCAATCATTTTGATTGTAATTTGAGAGTACTTTATTTTATAGTTATTTGGTCATTTGATTTGTGAAGCCTGAACTTTGATAGGGATGATTGTTACTACAATTTCATCATTTTATCTGTAAACCATTAACTTTGATAATCATTATTATAATTTCAAAGTACTTCATTTTACATGTAATTTTGTCATTGGATTTGTAAATCCTAAACCTACCACTGTCATAACTGAGTAATGGTTGGTACTCAAATACCCACTGCCACCACGGGACAATCTAAGTGTTTAACTTTATGTAGTTAAGTGTTTAACTGCACATCAGTTTCTGACCACACACTCACGGAACCATCCAAGTACGCCCCTGACCTCCATATGTACAATTCACATCTTTAACATTGTGCGACTAAATAAGGGTATGTTATGGCCAAATCCTATAACTCCTTATCAGTGTCATAACTAAGTAATTTAATGTACTTAAATACGCACTGTCACCACTGGACAACCTAAGTGTTTAACCTTATGCGGTTAAATGTTTAACTGCGCATCAGTTTCTTATCACACACTCAAGGAACCATCCAGGTGCACCTTTGACCTCACAGCCATATGTAAAATTCACATCTCTAACATTGTGAGACTAAATAAGGGTATCTCATGCCTAAATCCTATAACTCCCTACCACTGTCATAACTGAGTAATGGCTGGTACTCAAATACGCACTGCCACCGCTGGACACTTTAAGTGTTTAACCTTATGTGGTTAACTATTTAACTGCGCATTAGTTTCTGACCACACACTCAAGGAACCATCCAAGTGCACCCTTGACCTCACAGCCTATGTAAAATTCACATCTCTAACATTGTGCGACTAAATAAGGGTATCTCATGCATAAATCCTATAACTCCCTACCATTGTCATAACTAAGTAATGGCTGCTACTCAAATACCTACTGCCACCACTGGACAATCTAAGTGTTCAACCTTATGTAGTTAAGTGTTTAACTGTGCATTAGTTTCTGACCACACACTCAGGGAACCATCCAAGTGTGCCCCTGACCTCACAGCCATATGTACAATTCACATCTTATAACATTGTGCGACTAAATAAGGGTATGCAATGGCTAAATCCTATAACTCCCTATCAGTGTCATAACTAAGTAATTTAATGTACTCAAATACACACTGCGACCATTGGACAATCTAAGTGTTTAACCTTATGTGGTTAACTGGACATCAGTTTCTGACCACACACTCAAGGAACCATGCAAGTGCACCCTTGACCTTACAGCCATATGTAAAATTCACATCTCTAACATTGTGCGACTAAATAAGGTCATCTCATGCATAAATCCTATAACTCCCTACCACTGTCATAACTGAGTAATGGCTGGTACTCAAATGCTCACTGCCACAACTGGACAATCTAAGTGTTCAACCTTATGTAGTTAAGTGTTTAACTGCGCATAATTTTCTGACCACACACTCAGGGAACCATCCAAGTGCACCCCTGACCTCAGTCATATGTAAACAATGTTTTTAACTGTGGGACGAATAAACAGGTTTGTCAGTAGTTCACAGCCAGACAGCGAGGTCTTTAACCATGACTACAAAATTATTTAAAATGTTTAACTTGGACATCATAACTGTTTAATTGTCTTCAAACCCTAAACCCAGTCAATTATCTAATGCATATCAATGTAACCAACTTTAGAACCATATATTAACACGTATTTCAAACTTTACATCCAAGATATTCACTACAAAATTAACTAACATAAATTATGAAAACAAGAATTA
>Ga0209489_110167_pt1 | contig 10872 bp, 4 predicted proteins | sample SiratrowhiteBW_FD_187527 | JGI IMG/M metagenome (GOLD analysis project Ga0209489, IMG submission 187527) | Root nodule microbial communities of legume samples collected from California, USA - Siratro white BW (SPAdes) (version 2) | ecosystem: Host-associated > Plants > Roots > Nodule | place: USA...
ATATATATATATATATATATATATATTTAGTTGCTCTCGTTTTAATACTATTATTATTATTCTTATTATTATATTTATCTCTATTTTAAATTATTATAATATTTTTAATTAATGAAGTAACCTAAAAAAATTATGCTAACTTTTCTTCTGTCGATTGGTTATAACTTATTTTTATTTTTATGTTATACATTTAATTAATTTCACTATTATTTTTTTATAATTATTTAATAATATTTTGTATTTATTTAATTATTATTTAATATTTTTATTTGATATTTATATAATTATAATTATAAATTTTTTATTGACATTTTACATTGACAAAATTTAAATTTTTTTGAAATTAAATATTTAATAATATTATTTTTTATTTTATTTAATTATATTAAGAATAATTAAGGAAATAATATCTGTTCTTCCATAAAGATGGAAATGGAATAAAATATTTATACTCATTAAATATGAAAATAGAGATGAAAATAAAGTTCTTACTTTAGAAACGGAGATGATAATAAGAACGAATTTTTATTTCGAAAAGATATAAATAGAATAGTGAAATTGGTATCAATGATTCCTATTTGATAACAAGTTTTTTCAGTCATATGTATTCTTAAAAACGGAAACTACTCATTTGAAAATGAAAATAAGTTTTTTTGTTTGGGAAGTGTGAAGGGAAAAATAAGAAAATATGGCTGTTTACTGTAAATTGATTGAAGTTTAAATAATTATAGTGTATTATATATGAATATTATTGTTAATATATTGTAATATATATATATATATATATATATATATATATATATATATTTTATTTTTTATATATTTTATATATTTTATTTATACAACACTGTATATGTTTTATATAATGTTCTCTAAATATAATATTATAATTTGTGTTGTTCTTAATAACAATAGCGAGTTAGTGTGCTTATTGTATATCGCTAAAATTAGTAATAAATGAATATTTTTAAACATATAAATTATATTTTAGATTTTTTAAAATTTTTATGTTTTAATTTAAGATTGTTTTTAATTATCGATAATTATATATTGTGTGTGTGTAAATTCAATTTAAAAACAATAAAATATAAAAAGTTAAGAAAACAAACTACGAAATGCTCGTTATATTAACATTTAATTTGTTCGAATACAATTAATAAAATCTCTAAATTACAGGTTTTTATTTAAAATTTGTGGATAAAAAATAAAGATTAAGAAAAAAAAAAACAGATGAAATAGGGCCGGTCAAATTATATTAAAAATAATTTATTAGTAAATTTTACAGAATGAATATTAATCTTTAGATGGAAAAAATCAGTAAAATGAGTTCTTTATATCATACGCACGACAATATTTTTTTGGAACAATATGGACAACATGCTCAAACAATGAAATTGTTTTTATTTTGTGATTCAATACCAACACCATGGTCATATTTTAACTTAATTCTTGAATATTTCCTAAATAAAAATAAAGAATAATAATAATAATAATAAAGAATAATAATAATAATAATAATAAATAATAATAAAGTTTATGTTGAGAAGTTAAAATCAATTTTAATATAAATAATGATATTATTTGTATATTTTGAAAGTGTGTTATAATTCAAAGGAAAAGAAAAGCAACTCAAGGTTACATATGCATATCTTTTTATCACATTATCACTATCATATTATCACTAAGCAATGATGATTAATTATTAAAATTAATTTCAACAACTTTTATATATATTTTTTTAGAAATATTAGATTCTTAATAATAACAAACAACAAATACAAGAATGAAAAGATTGAAAGAAACTTGAAAAGTTATATATACAAAGTTTAATGAAACATAAAATAGATTTGAAAGAAACTTGAAAAGTTATATATATGAAACATAAAATAGATTGTCTATACTCATAATTACCTATATAAATTAAATAGTTTATCACATCACTATTAGACTATTTCTATTAGTTTATTTTATGCTCTCTTTCATTACATGGTCTAATTAGTCTAATTGTCTGATTGAGCTCTTCAACATATTGTTTGTCATACATAATTTAGAGTTAAACATCATAATTCTCCATCTTGTATGTCCATAAGGATATCATCTATCTATATTAAGAACAAGAACAATATAAATTATTTGTCTCTTTTTCTCTTTTGAGAATGTAAACACATCTATCATAATTACTTCTCTCGAAAGAAGTCATCAAATCTCTTGTACCACTATCTTGCACTCCATTTCAAGCCATACAATGACTTCTTCAAAAGACACATCCTTTCCTCACTTTTTCTAGAAATCTCTCAGGTTGTTGGATGTAAATGGTCTCCTCTAACATTCAATACAAATAAGTTATATTCATGTCAAAATGTTCCAACACCAAATTGTACTTGTTAACAATAGATATCAAAATCCATATTGAGTAAAGTTTTACCATAGATGAGAAGATCTCATTATAGTCAACTCCTTCCACTTGTGTAAACCCTTTTGCCACCAATCTAGCCTTGAACCTCTGTCCCTCCATACATGGTATTTCCTATTTTTTCTTGAACATTCACTTGTATCATACCACCTTTTGGTTTCTTAGTAGATCAATAAACGTCCTTGTGTGGTTCTTCCAAAGATATTCAATCTCCTCCTCCATGTCAACCTGCCACTACTAACCTTACCTCTAAAAAGCTTTTAGGCTCTGAAACGTCTATCTCTTAAGGTGTTGTAAAAACATTGCTGATAAGATCAACATATCCAAACCTTTGTGTATATTTGATCATCCTTCTTCCCCTTTCACATGTAAGTTCATAGTCGCAGTCAACCTCCACACATTTGGGTCTTCTTGAGTAAAAAATAGAAGATTGATTTCCATTGTTTGATTCATCATCGTCTGACACCTCTAGAAGACCTGATCCACCATCAAATGCTTCACCTCAACGTGTACTTTCTTTTTTCCCTTCTTTCGATCTTTGCACTTCATATTCATTCAAGTTTCATTGAATATGACATCCCTACGAACAAAACATTTATCTTGTACAGGCTCCAACCTCCACAACTTATACCTTCGCACCTACTATGTATCCAATAAAGATACACCTTTCATTTTGTGCTTCTAATTTATCATTCTTTACATGTGTAAATGCCAATGCATTAAACACCTTTAAATTTCATAATATGCAAGGTTTCCACTCTATACTTGCACAAGAGTCTTGCAATTTACACCAAACAATGGACTCATATTTATCAAGTAGATAATCATGTTTGCAACTTTTCCTCAAAAAGACTTAGACAATTTTACCCTCTCTAAAATAGTTTTGTTCATCCTCTCAGCCAACCTATTTGTTGTAGTGTATCTGCATCTGTCTTATGCATCTTTCTACCTTCCACCTTGAAAAGTTATTAAACTCTCCTAAAACAAACTCCAATCCATTATTTATCCTGAGCACTTTCAATTTGGTCCCCTACTGATTACTCACCATGGTGTGTCACTCCTTAAACATCTTAAGAGTCTCAATATTACTTTTCAAGATATAGATCCACACCCTCCTTAAGTAATCAGTTATGACAATGAGAAAATAAGACCTTCTACTATGAGTCTGAGTTCACGTGACCCCACGGGTATGCATGAGCATACTTAAAGGGTTTACTGGACATTTGTTTATCAATCTCAAATTTCAATCTATGAGACTTTCCCAGTACTCAGTGATTATAAACTCTAGCCCTTCTATCTTATCGCCTCCTATCAAGTTCTACTTCTTCGACTCTACCAGACCCTTTTCACTAATGTGTCTCATCCTCACATGCCATAACTTCGTCTTTTCTTACATCGCTTAACTAGCCATAGACGCATGCACAATCATGGTTGAATAGTTTAAGATGTTCAAGCCATTCTTTTTCTCCCCCTTAGCAACTCTAGATGTTACCTTTAGAATTTTTGTCACTATTTGTTTAATCTTTGTTGCTAAACCAATTTGATCAAACATAATAATTGACAGAAGATTCCTTAGGCTCTAGAACATATCTCACTTCTTGCAACAACATCTCTTAGTTATCAAACATCTTTAATATGATAAACCTCATGCCTTGCACCTTACAGGCTTTATTGTTCCCAAGAAAGACCAATCCACCTTCTTTCAGTTCTAAGGTCTTAAAAAACTATTTTACTGAACACATGTGATAAGTGCATCATGAGTCCATGACCTAGTGCCTCTGTGTATCAAACACAAACACCACCAACACCACTACAGACTCATAACTATCAAGCACTACAACAACATTAGCAAATTTCTTCTTAAAATGAGATTTCTTGCATTTCCCATTTCTGTTCTTTTCTTCTGGACAACTCAATTTGAAGTAATGTTTGTTATGGCATTTGTAACATTCAACTTCTACCAAATCACCCCTTTAAACTCTATTTCTTTCTTTCCCTTTAACTTAGACATTCAAATTCGACCCATTATCCTCTCTCGTAGACTTGTGAAACATATGAAGTTCCTTAATCCTTATTGGGTTTTACACCTCCTGGTAGAGTGATGGTCTAGTCCTTCCCAAACAACAAAGGATCTTTAAAATGTTCATGTGTCTTAAGTAAAATGCTAATAAGAAGCAAAGCTTTTATCCTCATCCTTAAAATATTCATGTGTCTCCAGGTCGTTTAGAATCTCGTTAGAATTTCCTAGTTGTTCCATCATCGTTCTTGTCTCAGTCATCCTAAACAAATATACTTTTTGCTTCAAACAAAGTCTCTATGCCACAAACTTAGTCATATATAATGACTCAAGTTTCACCCACATCATTATTAACGACTTCTGTTAGTGCCTTATCACTAAGACGGAGAATTATGATACTCCTGACTTCTAAGACATAAACATTAACATCAGAGCCTCAACATTACCTTGTTGTATCAAGATGATCTGTATCTTTATTTCTCATAATCTAAAGTCGTTCTCTTCGAAAAACTTCTCGATGTCAAATTTGTTGGTCGTGTCTTCAACTTCTCGGATTTGTTTTTCTTATTTCCATAAATGATGCCAATTGTTGGGTTCTCAACAATAACATGCAAAAAGAATACAAGAAAAGTACTTAAAGAAAACAACACTAGAAGGTTTCACAGAGAGTCTAATGAAAGATATAATGCATTGTCTATATATATATATATATATATATATATATATATATATATATATATATATATATATATATATATAACCCTAAGGGAATAACAAAAAACTCATTAATACATTTAAGCCTAATAAATGTCTGCACTAGAAATTTTTTCACACCATCACTAAACAATCTCTAATAAATGCCTTTTACTCCATTCCTTCATGCAATTTAATCATCTAAATGAACTCTTAAAAAATACATAATTTAGAATCAAACATCACAATAAAAAAACAAGCATATTATCATCTAAGACTTGCTAATATAATATTTAAGTAGCTAAAATGTATCAAAGTTATGTAAACGAAAATTAATTAAAATATAGTAAAAATTTATCAAGAAGTGGACTTTAAGTCTGACTGAACGTTACAAAATCGACTTGTAAAGTGAGGTTTGCATCCATTTTATAAACTATTGAAAGGTCTCATCTCTAGTTGATGGACACACTCCCCTCACACCGAGACTCCTCAACTCGAGTGTGAAACTTATATATAAGGGTAGTTCGATAACGGTCTGATAGCGGGTGGCCCGATAGGCCCAATAACCTTGTTAAGATACACTCTGATACTATATCAAGAAATGAATTTTAAACCTAAATCAACCTTACAAAACCGACTTATAAAATAAGATTTACACCCACTTTATAAATTATTAAAAAATCTCATCTCTAGTCGATATGAGATTTCTAACCAAATCTATTATATTACTAAATATTATTTATTTATATACCTTTAAAATCACACCCATGATTAAACAATATAAAAAAATTACACCAACACTAAAAAGTAATAGAAAAGGTACTTACCTATGTAACTAAGATAAGTGATTTGTTTAGTGATAAAACAAAGAGGTAGCATAGCGTGAAGATTACACCCAGGATAGATTCTGGAATGATGCCCATCGCAATCTCAGCACCAATTATTTCGGAGAGTCCCACATACAACTACTGCCTACCACTTGATTTATATGCAACCTTTCCACTTTACAATCTCTGGTCCTTACTTTTAATGGAAGAATGTGATGGCCTGCAAATCAAGTTTTCATTCAAATTCAACACTATGATCTGTAAAGTACAAATATATCCAATTTCAGATAACTTCCAAAATTATAAATTAAAAAAATTAGAAATATATCCATTTATTATTCTTTAAAAATAACACACACACCTAAGACTACACCAATATAACCATATCAAGAGGAATATTTTCCTTAGCCCTACACGACAGAATGACAAAATGCCCATCATTGTCAATACCTTTAATTCTTAAATTATTAAGATAATTAACAATAATGTATGTATATATGTGACTAAGTTTGATGTTAATTATTTAATTATAACCTAATATATTATTAATATCCTAAACTGTTTTAGTATAAAAGTGTACATTAAACAAGTCATTTCGAACATACAGAATAGAGATCGGATTTGAAACTAATGTAGTATACACACAATTTGAATAGACTAACATCACTAATACCTTTTCTCATAAAATTCCAGCGGATTTCAATCCACAAAATGCAAGCACTTGTTTCAAATAAAATTAACTTAACGGTGTAATTAAAAATATATTTGTGTTATACTATATCAAATGAGATTTTATTATGGCTTAACATTACTGTATCAATTCTTTTACACTTAAATGCGAACACTTTTATTAGTAAAAACACATTATTGTATTTTGTTATATTAACTAGGGTAAGTTGTATGCAATAACTGCCTTTTATTATATTAATCAATTCAATCTCAAGTAAACATTGATTTTATCATTTTATTATAAATTTTATGAAACATTTTTTGTAAGTATAATATTTTATGTTTATTATCATCATTTCAAAATAATTTAATATAACTATTAATGGATAAATTGTAAAAATTAACAATCGATATTATCTTAAAAAATTAATTGATTATTTATGTTTTAATAAATTAGAAATGATTATTCTATTATTCTTTTAGGTTTATAATTGTCAATGTTTTATTTTATTAACGAATAATATTTATTCACGAGATTTCCTAAGTATTTAATAATGAATATTTTATTATTTTAATATGTAAAGATAAGTAGAGTAAAACTCATAAACCTAAATATAATTTTACCTTTTATTCTATTAGGGTTTAAAATTCCATATCAATCATAAATTATTATTAAGCATCATTTATATATAATTATTAAAACATAGTTTAACACGTCTGCATATGTGATGGTAATACAGGTTGCTTTTATTTTTGAACAATAATCTTATTATTATTATATATAAAATAATATTTGTAAATATTTCGCATTTTTATTATATGCATATTATATTTTAAAAATAAAAAATAGAGATAATTATATAAACGTTAAAAATATATGCATGTACATATCAGAAACATAATATATTATAAATTACTTACATATTTCAACATGACAGAATACCAAAAAGTACCTGCTACTTTGTTAAAATTTTTATTAGTTTTATTTTATTTTTAACAAATATAGAAGCATTATAAGTGTCCTTAAATATAATGTTTACTTATTTTATTTCTTTTAAATACATGTTAAGATTTTTAAATACATGTTAAGATGATTTTCATAGTTTTCTCTTTAGTTTTTATAATTATAAAAAATAATGTTTAAGTATATTTTCTTATTGATATATCTATCATTTTAAAACTTTTGTAATAAGATTTGGTAAAGAAGAGAGGTTGAAAGAACAAACAGGCATAGAAGAGTGAAAATTAATCAAGTCAACGTGATTTTTTTATTAGCCCAAATGACTAAGTGCTCCGTCAGCCTTGTCCTTGTTTAGCAAAAAAATAGACAAAATTACATCATATTTTGATCATCAAGTCTTGTCCACCAAGCTCACAAGACAAAAACGATCAGAACATTGTTTATAAATCTTGTCAAATAGGATCAAGTTCTCGCTCAATGATCTATTTATGTAATATTTTTTTCTCAAAAATTTCATATATAAAAAGAGGAAGACATGAAAAAAGAGAGGAAATCTCATATAAGTTATAATTAGATTTTGATAATGATTACACCTTGAAAATGATAAATGTCCCATTCAAGATGATTACACCTTCAATTATTTTAGAGTAATTAAATGTAAATATTTAAGATAATATTAAACAAATTCGTATGAAAACTTATTTTCTATATTTTCTGAACATAATAATCGAGTATTTTAAATAATAATTTATTATCTTAATTAAAATTGATTTCACATTCATAAATAATTAACTATGTTTAAAAATAGTTGATTATGTTAATTTTTAAAATAATTTTTGTATTATATAAAAGAACATAACGATCAACTATGATTAATTTATTATTTTCATTGATAACTCTAAAGTTTCTTTAAAAAAGAGAAATATTTCATTAAATCATACATATATATACTTTTTCATACTTATACAAAAAGGATTTAACAATCTTTTAAGGGTTTTTCTTCAAATATTTTACACTAAAAATAATTGAAAAAGATTTTCTCAATATCATTTAAGATTTTTGAACATACTACAAATTTTGTGTTGTAATTTTTTTGAAAATATTTGCCACTCCAAATAATATATTTTTATTTGTCTAACATCAATTTTGTTCACGTAAATAAAATATTTTTCTTAAAAAAAATAAAATATATTTTTAATTATTTTTAAAAAAATAAAAAATAGTTATTTAATTTAAGTTTGGATTTTATTATTTAAAAAAAATATAATGTTTTATAATAAAATATAAAAAATAAGGTTTAGGTTTTTATCATTTTAGAATAAAAAATAAAAAAATATTTATTTGCTTTATCATTTTCATTTACATTAAGAAAAGGTTTTGTCCCATTTATTTTATAAATAAAAAAACAAAGTTTTAATAGATAATAGAAACCGCAACTCAATAACCCTAAACCACCATTCTGTGAGTCTGGCTTTTTTTTCAATCGCTTACTTAGCTGTGGACTCGTGAGTTTGACCGAATCCACCAAATTTATTATAAAAATAAATTTATTTTCAAGTTAAGTCAACAAAGGATAGTAAAAACATAAACTTTATTGAGTTAATTCACGAATTTAGTAACCATGTTTCTATATTTTTCTTTGTTATTGTTTTCAAGTCTTGATACAAAAGACAATCAACTAAAATTCTAATGAAGATTGAAGAACATCAAAGAAGTTTATATTTTCATTGATTCTTCAAAATTTCTGTTCTTAATTAAGAATTGTTGTCTCCAGATATACAATTTGATTAGTTGTGTTTTAATAGTTAATCAAAGAATTCAGATGATTATTTGAGTTTCTTGTAGTGAAGGAAACTTGATCACGGTTCTTGATGTTTATACATTTGTATAGTGAAATTCATCTTCTCAATACGTTTATGGATCTCTCTTAATTTCTATTTCTACATTGCAATCGGTTCATTCAATTCAATTTCAAAATATATTCATTTCAATTTCAATATATATTCATTTCAATTTCAATTTCCGTTTATGCAATTCTGTTTTCTATTTTCAGTTCATAATCTAGTTAATACTATTAATTTTGTTTTTCTTTCTTGAGTTTTGATTTAGTTTATTTTTTTAAAATTTTTGAATTAGTTTATTATTTTCAATTTCTATTCATGTTAATTCAATCTCATTATACTTCATTTCAGTTCTAGTTCACAATTTAAGTTTTCTAGTTAAGTAAGTATTATTGTTTTCAGTTTTTTTTAGTTAAAATTGTTTACAGTTTTTCTGTTTAATCCGTTTCCAATTTCTATTTCCTTTTATTCTTGTTTTTCTCTTCAGTTTTTACATGTTTCTATCTGATTCAATTTCAATCAGTTGTTCATGTTCATTACAAGGTAGTTAATTCTGTTTTTTTTTCTCTTTACCGTTAGTACTATTACTGTTGCTTTTAGTTAATTTTGTTTTTCCAGCTATTAGCTAGGAATATTTATGTTCTTAAACAATACTCGTATTAGCGAGAATTATCTATAAGCTGAAATAATATTAGTTTATATTTTATAACATTAATTTACTTAATAATACTTAATTAGTTGATTGAAAAATTAACATAATTTAAACTATCAAACTAATTAATATAAAAACATCTTGAGTAATTTAATTCTTCCTTATCTCATTTATATTATTAGATTTTATTAAATATGTCCTGGTAAAATTTTCAAACTTAATTTTTGAAAAATTTTAATAATTTTCCTTATTAGTATAAACTTATCCTCTGACTATACGTTTTATATGATATTTGTGAAAAAAATATATATGTAAAAATTTTTAAAATACAATTTAACTTTTTGTTTTTGTGTTTTAACTCTTTTTTCACATAACTTAAAAGAATAAGAGAATAAATTGTTGAAGTCTAATACCAATAATATTCATTTTATATATTTCTATTTCTTAATTTTTTTATTCCAAATATACTAAAAATATTATAATATTTAGTTTTAACCTTTTCTTTTATTATCTTGTTATCTAATTTTATTTTATAATTTGTTATTTATTTTAATCCTAGTAAAGTGCTTGTGAATTTGGATACTTTCACTTATATTACAAAAGTAGTGAGAATAATGGTACACTTGTCACAAAGTGAACACGACACAAAATCCCTCTTACCTATTGATATTGTTGAAAAAGGTTTACCCGTCTAAACACATGCCATGTTACAATAGCGATTATTTTCGTCATTGAAACACTGCACCATTTTTTATTTCATGTTCACAATGTGATTGGAAATAATATATATATATATATA
>Ga0209489_110171_pt1 | contig 10869 bp, 5 predicted proteins | sample SiratrowhiteBW_FD_187527 | JGI IMG/M metagenome (GOLD analysis project Ga0209489, IMG submission 187527) | Root nodule microbial communities of legume samples collected from California, USA - Siratro white BW (SPAdes) (version 2) | ecosystem: Host-associated > Plants > Roots > Nodule | place: USA...
TGTAATATATATATATATATATATATATATATATATATATATTATCGATATTGCTCAGAGCATCTATCTCCACCTTCTATCACGTGATTATGTCTTTAGGAAAAAGAACTAAAAATAAATAACACAATTCAAGTCTAGACGAATAAATAAAATATAAAATATATATTCAATTTGAAAATACAACCGCGTCAAATATTTAGAAAATAAATTTAAATTTAAGTAGAATATACAATTTTGTTAAATATTTATTAAAATATTTTTTTATAATTATTCATTAAAATTATAATAATTAAAAATTATAATGAAATTAGATACGTATACAATACATTTTCAAATTAATTAGAATTTCTTCTGTTAATTTTTAATCAAATCATTATTACTATACTTTTATCCCACCTAAAACTGCACATCTCTTCATTCAAGAAACATTAATTATTAGTTTAAGTCAGACCCTTATTGGAACAATATTTATTATACAGTGTTGTGTGCATATCTATCTTTTTCTGTTGGATTTTGTCACCAAACACGGGATAAACAATTTCCACATGATCCGTAGAGCAAACTATTACCATTCATCATTGAAACCTTTTATATATTAAATAAATTTTAAAATAAAAAAAAACCATTAGTGTTAATTTAGCCTATATTAAATTATTTTAATTAAAAATTAATAATAAATTAGTATCACCTTAATCAATGTTATTTCAAGTTATTTTCAAAAAGTGATGTTTATGATTTTAGAATTCGTTATAAATATAATACAAGTTTAATATGTTAATTAGTGTAGACTTTTACATTTAATATTGATTTTTTTGGCTAACATTAATTTTTTTTTATAATGATATGCATAGTTCAAAATTTGATTTGAAACTTGAAAAAAAAATTATAAATTAAAAGTAACCTTCGTAAAAGTATTTGGTATAAACTTTTTTATTTAACATCTCTAAATTTTTATTTCAACTTATGTATTAGTTAGTTTTATTTTATAAAAAAATTATTTATATTTTTTCTTAGTTTTCTATTTATTGAAGAATTAGTCAAAGATGATATTTGTTTACATAATTAATATTTAACAGAACAATAATTTTTTATTAACTTAAACCAGTAAAACATTTTTCCCTTCAAGTAAAGTTGTTGAAGTAGATCAAAATTCATGAGTTCACTTTATTTAGAGTTTAGATTAAATTTGAAGTTTGTAACGAGTTAGACTGACGTGTACAATTCATTAAATTTAATAAAAATGGTCAATCGAAATACATAGGATAATAATAAATCCCTTATTTATTGAAGAACATCAAACCTTAATTCTTCTTCTTGTATGGATTTTCATTTTTTTCCCTACTTTTATTTTGCTTTAACTATTGTAGTAGTTGCAATATGTGAAAAAGTACATTAAAGAAGAATTAGTTGTTGGTTGAGTTGCTCCCATTATGGTTTCAATACAAAATTTAACACACATGCTACCTGGTTTACAAGTATACACACACCTTGCTTCATTTTTTTCTGATTTTTATGAAAAATAATTTTTTACTAATGATAGATAAATTAATTTTGACGTCCGAATAAATTTCTTTTGAGTGTCAATAGTAAACTAAGCTTGTAAATTAATTTATATGTTTTAAATTTTATTAGAACTTAAAAAAATTCTGAAAAATTATTTATTTTTAAATTAAATGGAGTAATCCATTTTGATTTATCTCCCTTAGGTGACTTGGATTCTCGTGCATAAATCAATTATATGTTAAAAAGAAGCTTCCACTCCATGCAAATACTAAAGTATAACAGTTGTGATAAAAACTTACAAATACCATAATCAATTAATAATAAGTTATCATGACCTGTTTAGAGATGTCATTTTCTAATTATGTTTTTTAATCTCTTGTTATAATGTATACCACAATTCAAAAAAATATTTGTTGGCAAAAGATAACTTTTGTACACTAAGATTTAAATTATGTCACAGTCATTTTCAAATTATATTTTATTGATGCAAGTACATATGTCACAAGATACTATATTTAATATTTTTTCCTGAACAAGTCATATGACAACTTTTTTATATGCCCATAGTTTTTAGGTTAAGAACTTCAAAATTTTAGTACTTCATGAGTGTTTGGTTGAGAAAAGCTGCGGGGCGATCAGTTTTTGTTTCTTGAGTTCAGTGTTTTATAGTTTCAGATGAAAAAATTGGAAGTTATTGGTTTCAGATGTAAACATTGGAAGTTATTAGTTTCACATGAAATGTGTTTCACTTGATGAGATGTTGAAATCAACTCTGTCCCAAATGAATTTGAACCTGATGGGTAGTGGTTGCAAAAGGGTAAGTGCACAGCACATGGGTAATTGATTATGGGTATATCATTGCATTCATCAGAGTATCAAAGAAAGTGACAAAAGAAAAAGATGTAACTAGTTAGAACCAACACCAAAGTGTTATGAGAAAAAGATGACAAAAATAATCCATAGATGGGTTCACGGGTCTCTTACTGTTCCTCTTCTTGTGTTCACTATTAAAGAAAGTGTGCATCCCAATAGCTACATGCCAAATATTCATTCATTCACTATCTTTTTTTTTTTTTTTTTTCCTTCAAGCTTGAATTTCAACCCATTTATCTTGAAAAAGCTGCAAATTGCACCACTCCCTCTCTCCTACTAGGAATTTGTGCAGTTTAGCTGAAAACTTGTTGCCCAGAAAGTTAAATAGCTTTTTTCCTTCTAAAAGTGGCTCAAAATAAAGATAATGAGCGAACATGTGCATATAATTAGCTTCAAAGATCACATTATTTTCATATAGCAAGAAGTGGCTTGTTCAGCTCATGGAATCGGCTTCTTCTTGTTCTTGGCTGCAAGCCTTCTTCTTAGCATTGGTTTGGTTCTTTAACTGTGGATATGTCCATGGAGCCACCCCAGTAGCAAAAGTTGGTAACTTTTCAAAGGTGGAAGATGCTGGAAACTTTCATATTTACTATGGCCAGACCTTCAAAGTCATTAAGAATGCTGCTGATGGCCAGAGCTACCTTCTTCTACAGGTACTTACCTATGGAGATATCATTTTTTACTATATCTGAATTCTTTAGGTATCAATTGCCATGGGTCCTCATGATTTTCTTTGGGTTACTTTTGTTTGTATAAGCAAATAATAAAATGGGAAATGATAGAGATTTGTTTAGCCTAAATAAACTAGCTTGGATGAGAAAATCTTCTCAAAATGCTTTCTAATCTAAGATAGGGGAATTTTAAAATAGATCAATAGTTTTGCAGCTAATAATAACAACCTCTGACGTGTTCTGTTACTTCAATGACTGTTTTTCTTCTGTTGGGAATGTATGCTAGAAGAAATCAAACATAGAAATTACTGTTATTCTAATTATTTGCATGTTTGCTGAATTTTTCATGCTAAGTTGTGCTTCTTGCCTACTCAAATTTTTCTGTCAATTCTGGCAGAATAATTCAAGGATTGCTTCAAGGACTAAATATTGCACATCAAGAATTAAGTCATTTGTGATACCATTGTCAAACTATTCTGTTGATACTACTTATTTTCCAGGTATGCCTTGCATATTCCTATCTCGCTTATCAGTCTCACTCTTGTTCATTCTGTTTTTTCTTAGGAAGCAAGATTCTATAGCATATAACACCATCAATCATAATATATCAGCAAATCAATCTAGAAATCAGTTCAATGTGCCAATGCTAAAACAAATGATTTGGCTAGTCAATTTAATATTTTTTTTTCATCACAACTTAACGATGTCTTATTATTGATCAACATATTTTTACTGTAATTGTATCTTTCACCCATGTTGTGACTAACTTTTTCTTTTGCCTATCGGGATTGGAACTCAAGTTTCCTTCTTAGAGGTGAGAATCTCTTACTAGCACAAGTTTACATTTTAAGGTTTTGGTGGGGTTGTCAAGATCAAGATAGTATGGATTGCATCCTTCTTAAGTTTTCATATTCTTGTTTTGAATAGCTTTTAGGTTTAGTGGAGAGCTTGAAAGGCATAACCTCAGACAATGTTGCTTCTCCATGTGTGTTGAAATTATATCAAGGAGGACAGATACAAATGTTCAACAATAGTGATTACCAAAAGCTTGCACAGTTTTCTTCATACTTTCTTAGTGATGATGATCAGCAGTCAGCTTGCAATTCTGCAACTTTTGCTCCCTTTATGGAGAATACCCCTTTGCAGGTAAGCAACTAAAAGTAGCTCTTTATAAATTTTTAAAGCCAAAAGGATTAGAACTTATGTGTAAGGTAGTGTCATGTACATGGATTACCATGATCTTTTGAAACCAACATTTGCTTCTAGTATAGTTCAATAACCCGTGTTGGATGTAATGGACTTAGTCCATATATTTTGTGTGATTCATATCTATAAATATACAACCCTATATGTTCATTTTACACAAGAGAAATTAATCATATATCTCTTTTTCTTTATGTCTAATATGGTATTTAGAGCTAGTTTTAAATCCTTGCTTTCCAGTGAACCCATTATTCACCAGTGACTTCTTCTTCTGCCATTTGGACCGGCAATACCGCCGTTCTGCTTGTCTCGGCCAGGCGACCACCATGCCACAAGAATCGTGGCAATCAAAGTTCTCAAGTGCCGACTCCGCATTGTGACATTGCGCTTCTCTGCCACACGTGGTGGCGTGTCCGACATTCGTTCCGGCAGCGCTCACCATCTCGTCTGGATTTGTCCTTATCCTATTGATCAAAGCTCCTTTGATATTTTAGAGTTTTTCTATCTCCTCCAAGATGGTTTGTCTCTTCACTTCTTCTGCTTTGGTATCTTAGCGTGATGATCGCAGATGTCCTTGCAAGCCAGACAAGGGGTGTCACAAACTTGGCCACATAATTAATATGCGTTATGTCTTACATGGTCGTCCTTCTCGATCTACAACGATTGTCCAAAATGCTCTGGTGTACAGTTCTATTGTGTGCCCTACTTCATTTGATACCAGACCAACCTACTATTTTCTATGAATTTCTCAAATGGCATGAGCATCACCATCTGTTGCAAATGCATGTACATATCTTTTGTTGGTCTCACTCATTCCAATTTTCTTGGCCTTTAGGTTCTAGACTTAGGTGTCACATACCACATTACTGGTAACAAAGCTTTTTTCTCTTCTTTGCCTACTTCGAGCTATTTATCTTGTTACAATTGCTAATGGCTCTAGGGTCTCATCAAATGAATTTTAAGTCTAACTCATCTGTAAGTTTTATTTAGGGTTTCTGTATTTTGTTACTATGATTATTCAAGATATACTTGGTTATTTTTAATAAAAAATCTTTCCAAATTGTTCTCTATATTTCAATATTTTGATAATGAAATTAAAAATCAATTTGGAATTTCTATTTGAAACCTTATGAAGTGATAATGCCTCTGAGTATCTTATTTTTTTTTAAATATTTTATGTTATCTCATGACATTCCACACCAAACCTCGTGTGCTTATACACCTCGACAAAATGGGATGGTTGAGTCCAAGAATAGACATCTTGTTGAAACAACTCGCACTCTCTTAATTTATGGTGAGGTTGCTCAATGTTTTTGTGATAATGTTGTTCTTAGTGCATGATATCGCATTAATTGCATGTCGTCTTTAGTTTTTCATAATAAAATTTCTCATTCTATTTTACTTCCTCGTAAATCTCTTCATTCCTTACTCCTTTTAAAGTTTTTTGCATCTTATGCTTTGTTTATAATTTTAGTCAGGTTTTGATAAATTATCTCTTAGGTCGAACAAATGTGTCCTTCTAGGATTTACTAGATATCAAAAAGGACATAAATGTTTCTCACCTTCTCTTAATTGCTCTTTCATTTTAGCATATGTCACTTTCACTGGCTTTTCTATTTACTCTAAGTTTTTCTTCTTATCAAGTAAATATTCCAATTGTCTGTGATTCTCTTGTTGTGTCTAGAATACCTAAAGATCTCCCACCTCCACTAACCTTTCAAGGGTACACTCCTTGTCAGACTTCCCATCGCTCACTAGATGACTCTCTTCTAGTGGTAGCTCTTTCGGCCCCTCCAACTCCAACGTTGAACCTGATCTTTCCATGACCGTTTGTAAAGGTATATGTTCTACCTGTAATTCCTCTCCATATTATACTGACTGTAATTCCTCTCCATATTATACTGATTTAAGTTAAGTATGTGATTCTCTTGTTGTGTCTGGTATACCTAAAAATCCCCACCACCATTAACCTTTCAAGGGTACGATCCTTGTCAAACTTCCCATCGCTCACCGGATGACTCTCATCTAATGCCAGCTCTTCTGGCCCCTCCAACTCCAGCGGTATCTTAGGCCATCTTGGTTGGCGTCAAACTATAGTCACTACTACACCAGTGCTAGCACTCCCTGATTTCAACAAACCGTTCACATTGGAGACAGATGTCTCGGGAATTGGAATCGGCACTGTGCTAAGCCAAGGTAATCACCCCATTGCCTTCTTTTCCGAAAAGATAGCTCCTAGATTGCAAAAACCATCTGCTTATTGTAGAGAATATATGTTATCACCGAATCCTTGGCTAAATTCATACACTACTTGTTGGGACACAAATTTGTGATTAAAACTAATCAGAAAAGTTCGAGACACCTTACTGATCAAAAACAATTCAAACACCTGAACAACAAAAATAGCTCCACAAATTTGTTGGCTATGATTTCAAGATTGAATACAAGCCAAGAAAAGAGAGCATTCATGCAAATGCCTTATCCAGATCATTTCTAATGGCTTGGTCTGAGCCAAAACCTGTTTTCTGACAAAAGTTTCAGTGAGCAATTGCCTTAGATGAGTTTTGGCAGCAGCAACTCCAAAGTGTCAACAACAACAAAAAACTGACTCTCATCTTACTAGTAAAAATCAATTGCTGTATTGGAAGGAGAGACTGTTGATTCCTCCTAAATCTTCTCTAATCCAAGAGATATTGTAAGAATATCATTGCTCACCTATAGGAGGACAGGCACAAATTTCACGAATAGTGTCCCGCGTCAAAGTTCAATTCTATTGGCCTAACATGAAGGAGATTATAGAATTTGTGCAAAAACGCACCACCTATCAACAAGCTAAGCATATAACTACTCACCTTGCAGGATTATTATAAACTCTTCCAGTTCTTGCTCAAATTTGGGAGGACGTTGCATGGATTTCATCACCGGATTACCCTTGTCAAAGGGGTACACTGTCATAATAGTGGTAATTGACAGGCTCCCAAAATATGGTCATTTCCATCCCTTAAAAAATGACTATACCAGTTTGCAAGTACCTGAAGCCTTCATGCACAGTGCAGTGAAGCTACATGGCATTCCTAAAACAATTGTCTCTAATCGAGACAACAACAAATTTTGGCAGCACTTATTCAAACTATAAGGAACAACAGTGACCATGAGTTCTGTATACCATTCACAAACTGATGGCCAAACAGAGGTCCTCAATAAGTGTTTGAAGATGTATCTCAAATGTTTCACCAACAGGCAACCACCACGTGGGTCACCTTGCTACCTTGGACAGAATACTGGTACAACACCTCCCTTCATCATAGTTTGGGAATGACACCGTTCAAGGCTGGCTATGGAAGAGACCCAACAAAATTAACTAAATATTATCCAAATGAGGACAATCATATTGTTCAAGTGCTATTGACAACTTGGGATCCATTGCTAGCCAAGCTTAAGACAAATCTCCATCTGGCCAAACAATGTATGAAGACACAGGCAGATAAGAAGCCACAAGAGTTGCAATTTCAAGTTGGTCAGAAAATTTGGGTGAAATTACAACCTCACAGACAACATTCCATTTGTTTAAGGAAAAATCAAAAGTTGGGTATGAAATATTTTGGGCCTTTTCCAATAGTGAAAAAGATTGGAAAGGTTGCTTATAATTTGTCTCTTCTGAATATGCCAAAACACACCCAGTTTTCCACAAATCTCAATTAAAAGAATTTGAGGGAGATGAGGTAACATCCATAATACTAGTTTCTTTACTGAATATCTTAAATGGAAGTAGGTTATTGAAGAGTTCATAATATATTTTTAACTAGAGAATGTAAAAATCGCTAACTGAATTGATAGGAACCAAACTAAACTAACAGAACATAACTACTACCGTTATATGGATGATGCTGATGATGATTTGGGTATTGACCAATTAACTAAGTAGTTTCTTTTTATAACTCTCCTAATCTTTTTTGCACTGTGTCATATGTACATACTTCCATGCAGGATTTCCAGAACAATAGTTTATTTTGATCTAGTCTTTCCAGCTAATTTAATCTGATTACGGGTTAAGAACCCGCTTGGAAGATTAATAAAATATTCAGTATACTCGTCTATGAAAGAGAGACACTTAACCATTTCAGTGGTTGGATTGCTTAATAGTTTACTGTATTCATTTTGATAGAGGGCAGAATGGATCAAATTCATGGGATCTTTTGCGAATGTTGAAGCTAGAGCTAATCAAGTCTATAGCGCAGTAAGCACACTACTCTGTCCAAGGCATAACTATAGTATTGTATGATTAAATATATTTTCAGCAACTTCTACGATCATTTTGATTCGGTAACCTTGCATGTTCTTCTTGTTGTTCATCCCAACATCTAGACTGAATTTTTTTGTTAGAAATTTCTACTCTGGGTCTTGCTAAGCCTAAGCTGTTGAAATTAGATACTGATAATTGTTCCAGTTGCCGTCCAATGTAAATAAATCTGTATGAAGACCAAAGCACAGGAAATGCATTCATCTGTGCAAGGGTAGAAGAATTTGTTCAGATCATATAGTTCAAAAATGTCTGCATATTTATTATTTTAGCTTAAAACACAAGATAAACATTTTGATCTTAACTACTTTATCGATTTTAATCTGGTAAGATCTTAATTTTTAACCTAATTCCACTTTTGTGGCATTGTAGATGCTTGTGCAGACAGTCTGCTCCGTAGAGAAATGTTAAGAACACTCTTTTTAAACTCACGCTACTATTAACTGAAATTTATTGGGAAGTGCTCATGTTAAGTGAATCTCTTTCATGATTATTTTAGAAACTTCTAAATCTTTTAACCAATAGTGTATATTACTAGCAATCCCATTGCTTCATATATCAAACACGTAAATTCCAACTTCTTTGGTCTTCTAAACATCAAAGCATTGATTTCTGAACATGAAAAAGTGGGACCAGTTTCTATGGGATAAAGTTGATATTAATCCTTAGAATTCTGTCATACATAACATAGCGAGTGATGAAATTTAAATGTGGAATGCATTAACAAAGAAAGTAATGTTCAATTAGCACCAAACCATGTATTTCCTTTCTTCTAAATTGTTTGACAATAATTCATTAGTTTGTGTGGCAGCAAGCCTCTACTTAAACTTCCTAAGTTTATATGTGCATAAGCTGAAAGTTGCATTTGGAGAGTACTATACCATCTTTTCCATAATTCTGTGTTAATAAGTGATTATATTTTATGATACATTTTAGCCTGACCAAGTGATTTGCTATTTTATAGGTTAAGGAGAACTATTTGTGTTTGGCCAAAATTGCCCCAACTAGGACAACATTCAAGCCAACGGTAGCTTGGATGAAGTATAAAAATGTATGTACCTTCGAAAGCGCACATTCCATTACCTAATTCTTTCCCACTTCTTAAATACTCCCATGTAACTTTACTGGAGCTTTGTTTAAATTGGTACATTATATTGTCAAATTGATTTGATGTTTTAGTGTTGTTTTAACATCTAATAAATAGCAATAGACCTTCTAACCCGTATTAGCCCTTTCAAAGTTATTGCTCTTCTCTCTTGAAATCGTCTGGAGCCAACTTCTGATACATGACTTTTAGCCTTTTATTGATACATAGAAATTTGTTAACGTCTGAAGTGTTATCTTTGCAGGGTGTTTGGTCTTTTACACAGGAGAAGTATCAATTGAAGGTATGAAACACATGCTTTTAGAGAAATTAAACATGACATGTTTCTCAACTATAACTATTTTGTTCAGCATTATTACCAACCTGTGCCCATTTTTTAAATGCTTGAGTTGTAAATATGCACTATTATACTGCCCATACTTCATTTTTTTTCCTATCACTTAATGTATTTTAGTTAATCTGGCGCTTATACTTTTTATTTTGATCATCACTGTGTAAATTTTTGTTATGAAACTTTTCAAACAGTACGTGCAAGATGCAGGCGGAGAGATTTTGGATGCCAACAAGAACACTTACAATGTCTCTGATCCTGATGACTTGGAGGAATTTCATGCAATCCTATGTGTAAGTTGAATTATATTGCATTAAAAGAGAAAATTAAATGCAATATAGGAACATTGAGTAACTGATATTATCCTTAATCGACATTCCTGTGTAAATCAAGTACTAAGTAGAACTTCGTAAATACTTACTAGACTACATTAGTGAAAATGTCACACATTAGGATTGCCTCTGCACTAGTTAACAATATGATATAGATATACATGGGATCTGATTGAACAAACCTCTCTATAAGCGCTTCTTGGAGAGAATAAAAAATTGTAATCATAATCATTTCTTGTAGAAACTTTCTCAAATAACTTCTTTGAACTATTGTTTTCAACTTGTGTATAAACTAATTTTAGAGAAACTCATTTCATTTTTTTCTTTCTTAAGATATGTTTGGACGAGTTTCTCCATAAACATTTCTAGGAGAAAAAGCTGGGGAAAAAATTGAAATGAGTTTCTCCAAAAGTTAAATTAGTTTGTGTTTAAGTTTAATTTGTGATAGTTATTTCATATATCTACTTAATTTTTATTTTTAACTCATATGTAAGTTAGTTTTAGTTTATGGAGGAACTCATTTCGTTTTTTTTTTTTTTTTTTTTTTTTTT
>Ga0209489_110174_pt1 | contig 10866 bp, 4 predicted proteins | sample SiratrowhiteBW_FD_187527 | JGI IMG/M metagenome (GOLD analysis project Ga0209489, IMG submission 187527) | Root nodule microbial communities of legume samples collected from California, USA - Siratro white BW (SPAdes) (version 2) | ecosystem: Host-associated > Plants > Roots > Nodule | place: USA...
ATATATATATATATATATATATATATACATGAATTATTTTTAAAAAATACAGTAAATCTATTCAACTTCAAAAAAACAATAAAAAATAACATAAACCTTCAAATTCAACAAACCATATAAAAATTATAAATCCCTTTATAGATAGAAATGAAACAACAAATTAAACATGGAGATTATTAACCCATATTTATAACTAACTTTTTCGTTTCTAAACGCGAACAAATTTTAAAATTATTTCCAAAAACTTTTACATCTCTTTCAAAGAAAAATGTTATATTCAAGAAATTAATATGAAGTGTTAACATGTCACTTTTATACTATTTTAAAAATCGATTTTCACTCTCAAGTAGTTTTTTTTTTCAGTTTATTATTATTATTCACAAAAAACATTATCGGGCATATATGTTGACGAAAGAGAATGTTAAAATAAAGCATTAAAGTACATTTTAAAAACCGAAAATAACTTTATAATAATTTTATAATAATGTTTTAACAGCTACAAATATAAAAAGAAAAAGAAAACACATTAATACTATAAAATAAAATACTTGTAATAGACTTTTAATAAACATTCTATTTCAAGTAAATGCTTCTAAAGATACAATTTCATAGCTATGCGAAACTTTTTATCTTTAGGGCTATGTTTCCAGCCTCTCATAATCCTCTTTCCTCCTCACCACTTCAACAATCATTTCTAGTATTCGCTCCATTCATTGTTCCTCTTGCTTCGTGCTTTTCCTTCCTGGCTTTTCTTTTTCCTCTTCAACTGAGATAAAGGCCACCACACCTGCTTCAAAACATTGCCAACTCGTCAAGTGCTAAGACCTTACCTTACCCATTGAACCCTTTACGTCCACTTCTATTGGATTTCCAAGAGCAAAGGGATAGGAGTATTCATTTATATTAGCTAACGAAAAGGAAGGGAAGAGTCAAATGAAAAGAAGGACATTAATGGCTCACCAATTCATTTCATTGACTTGGTCTGTTCAAGACTTCCACCCACTGGCATGCCCACTTGGGCTATCAACATGGAAGTAGTAAAACCATATAAAGTTATCATAAACAAAACCGAATAAAAGAATTAGTTAATTATATCATACATTAAAGAAATTAACTTTTTTGATAAATTATACTATTGCTTTTTATTTCAGGCAGTATCTTTAACTTACTCAATTTTCAATACAATGTCAAGGTCCTTAATTTTTTCAAACAAAGCAGATATGTCTTTTGAAATTGTGGTGGTAGGTGGACAGACACCTTCAACACTGAAATTTCATTGATGAAGAATATTGTTATTTTCTTTTCCAAGTTCCTATAATTCATTTCTTTCAAAGAATATAACATGATACATATTAAAAAATTGATCACGTTATAGAATTGATCTTTTTTTCTATTACCAGCCAAGAATAAGAAATATATAAAAAGGGAGAGGTATTCCAATCCATTTACAAGCCATATATTACATAAAAAAAGATTAACCACATGGGAGACATGGTTATCCATTGTCCTACATTTAAATTACAATACTCTTCCTATTTTAATGATTTTTAAAAGCTATGATTTTATGGAGCTGTGAATATGATAAGTTTCTTTAATCAGGAATATCTGTAATGAGAATTTTATACCTCTATCTTCTTGTCTTAGATTGAATTGAATGTGAATAAAATACGTTTGTTTAGAAGTTTACACCATATCCAAGTCCGGTGTGACAATACAATATGTTGTATACCGTGGTATGCTTATATGCGTTTTATATATATAGTTTGGAATTGAATTCCTTATACACAAGCATAAAAATATATCTGCCATCTCCTTACAAAAAATTATGAGTTATAAGATAGTGAGATATGTCAGAATTAAATTTCGATTGTTCAGTGTGAGTGAATTACATGAAGGTACGTGCAAATATATCTACATATTCTCAATGAATAGGTGTAAACCTACGTTAGATGACTATACAAAATAATAAAGAATTAAAGAATATTGTATCGATAGATGAAATGTCATCCTAATTAAAAGAGCTTGCTCGCGAATTCATCTGTGGCTATTCCTTCCATACCACAGGAAGCAGATTTTGAGGCAAGGCGTCTTAGCTCCGAAACGCTTCTTCCCAACTTCATTGCCACCTTCATTTCAAATACCTCACCGTTTTCTCTTTTCTCAATATCTTTTTCTTCAAGCGTGTCCCTAATCGTCTCTTCCAACAGTGTGAAGAATCCACCACAGTTTCTGTACATTTCAAACACCATGCCAACTTGGCCACCATGCTCAAATGCATTAACTGCTGAAGCCAGCGAGCCAGCCATGAGAGGCACTAAGGCCGCCAATGATCCATTCCCCACAAAGGAAGAGCCCACTGCCGCAATACCACTCAGTAAAGGCCCCGCAATTGCAAAGCTCTTGCTCACCTTCAACGCTATGTTTCCAAGCCTCTCATACTCCTCACTGTCTTTCTTCTTCATCACTTCAATCACTTCCCTCAATTCGTTTTCAAGCTCTTCATTCCATCCAATATTACTCCTTTTCCTCTCTTCCCTTTTACTTCTCCTTTGGGACTGAGATGAAGGCCACCAGACTGCAGGTTCATATTTTGCGGGAAATTTGTCAAGCATGGCTCCCAACAAGGGAAGTGGGTAAGCTCTATCAAGGGCCAACACCTTGTCCATTGAACTCTTCACATCTTTCTCTGTGGGATTTCCAAGAGAAATTATGGTTTGGATTTGGGTATGAAGCTGTTTGAACAGCCTTGTAGCATTGCGCTGCTCCTCAGCGAGTTGTGAGGGCTGAATTTTGTTCATGATGAGTGACATTCCAGTGGCAGCAGAAAACAAGAGAGTGGATGACAGTTTCAAGGCCACAAGCGGTGCCCCAGTGTCACCACTGGTGGCTGCAGCAACACCTGCCATGGCTGTGGCAGTAAGATTGATCATGTTGACGGAGTTAAGAAGAAGAGTATTCCAGTTGTTTCTTTGTTCGCCAATGTTTCTGTGCATTTCAATTCTGTCAGCCACTTCCTCTAGAATTGCGTAGAGTTGAATAGTGACCTTCTTAGATTTGCTGCTGGGATTGTATAAATCTTCATATATTCGTGTGGTAATGGCATTCTTCTCTGACGGAATTGTGTCTTTGGATCCAGTAAGTTCATCAATCTGCAGTGTTCTTGATGGGACTTTTGGAACCGAATAGGTAACTCGTGAAGGGATAGGGAGACGAATAGAAGCGTTGACTTTTGTTAGAGAAGAAGAGGATAGAGAGAGCATGGGTGTGATTTGTAAAGAAGTCATGGGACGTGTGTGTAGTGTTTCTGAATGTTTTGTGTTGATGAGATTTAGTTTGGGATGGGAAGGGATTGAAAATATTGGAGATGAGAATTAGAGAGAAGGGTAGGGTTGGAGTGTATATATAGAGAGAGAAAGAGATTCAAAGGAAGAAGTCACGTAAAAGGAAAAGGTTGACCAATGAATAACCAAAATATTGATGAAAAGTAAAAGATTAGACTTGGCCTTGGTGTGATGGCGGACTCTTTCAGCTCTCAGATTTTGGAGAGTTCGAAATTTCAATATATTGGCTTTCAATGTGAGACGAAGTACAGCCACCAACAAAGCCGTCAAAATGAGAATGTCAAATCCATCTGTGTTATATTTAATTCACAAGGACATAAGCTCAGTTAATTGCTATTTATTCATTCTCAAAAATTCGTTCCAAGTTTCCTTAATTAAATGTTTATTGTCTTGATCAGAAGCTATGGAATCAAAAAACACTGACTTGAGCAACTCAATTAACTCTAAGTAAGGTTGTTTTGTCTCTAGCATTTCAATATTTTTTTTTTTATATTTTAAAACACATCTGTGTTTATTTTATAGTAAACACATCCATGAAAGCTATCTGTATTTTATATCAAAAGGAAAGGTTGTTGAAATTAATTTCAACTTGCTAGTATAATAAATTATGATATTAAGTTATTCTATGATTAACTACTTATTATACTTAAATCTTAGCACCATATATAGCAATATTATTGTTAGAAAGAATCCAACATTAAAGAGGTAGAAGGGAAAAATAAAACTGATCTGTATAATATTTTAATTTAGCACATGGCATTTTCACACGAAATTTTACAGTAAGTGCTTCAATTAAAGAAAAAAGACCTATAAAACCTCTTATTGGTATAGAAGAAACAACAAATTATAAAAAATTAAAAATAGAGATTAAGAGTATCATATACACCAGAAATTCACAAATTTAGATGTATTGCATTCACTCACATATAACATGGTTATATGACGACACATGAGAAATGTTCATACGTTTGATAAATCTCTTCTTTTATTCCCAGTCAAAGTCTTAATTGTTGGGTTTATTGATCTTGTGGGTAATAGGTTTAAAGAGTGTAATTTTTAATGTCGTTTTAATAATTTTTCTCTAAAATTTGTAAACTAAAGTATACTCTAAAAGGATTGTTGTATTCAATTTTTAATATTCTTTCTACACAAATTAATTTTAAAGATTTTTTAAATTAATATCAATTTAAACAAATGAAAACTCAAACATTAAAATGCAATAAATTAGAAAAAATAAAAGTAAAAGAGAATGAAATGTCAATTTATGTATTATAGAATTAAATATTTCTTCTTGGTTTGAATTCTGAATTTGAATAAATAACTGATTTAATTAAATCAACCGTAGAAATAAACAAAAAAACATATTTAAAGATTTACACAATTTTTAATTTAATTTTTAAATAAAAATTAAATTAAAATTATAAAGTCAAATTCGATATATGCTTATAAACTTAAACGTGAGCTTTAATTATATTCATTTTTCCCAATTACAAAAATTTAAATTTAGAAAAATCTGTATGAATTATTGTACAAAAGTTCAACAAATCTTATTTAATTTCAGAAAATAACATAAAATTTCAAATACAATAAATAAAATAAAAATATAAAAACTATGAAGCCTTTTATTGATATAGTTGAAACAAATTAAACATGGAGGTTATTAACCCATATTTATAACTAACTTTTTTTTTTCTAAACGCCAACAAATTTTAAAATTATTTTTTAAAAATTTAACATCTCTTTCAAATTTCAAAGAAAAACATTATATTCAAGAAATAGATAAGAAGTGTTAACATGTATCTTCTATACTATTTTAAAGATCGATTTTCACTCTCAATTTTTTGATTTTTTTTAATTTATTATTATTATTGACAAGAAAAAATATCGGACATATATATTGATGAAGGAGAATGTTAAGATAAAACATTAAAGTACATTGATAAAATGGTTGATAGAGAAGCATAAACAAGTAGGTTGAAAAAAAGTATCATGTTATGAGTTTAGAGGAATCATGATTTAAGTACTAAAAAAAGTTATCCAGTTTATTGTTGATGTTCATTGAAGATGAAAAGTGTCCAAGGAAATAAAGTTTCGAAGAAAAAGTTATTAGCTACAAATTTGTGAAGAGAGTATTTAAATATTAATCAATGGGTCATTACAGTCATTATACGAAGACCTAAAATTAGAAGTTACAAAGATACACATGGGTAGAAAAGTGATCAATTTGGACCTGGGCCATGACATGACCAATTCTGATTTATTATTTATTTTAATAAGTAAGAACACTTATAATAATTTTAAGGATAAAATGATAAAAACGTATTTACATAAAAAAAGCAATTAAGAAGATATTTCTTTATCAATTATTATAGATAATAACTAATATAATATATATGATTTGATGGTTGAATTAATTATTTTACATTTAAAAAAATAAAAATATTAATATCTAAAACATTTGAGTGAAACACCAACATACTTCATACAGTTTTTGAGTGTCACCTGTTAGTATAGTATGGTATGAATCATGTTTAATTAGGTACATAAATATCATATCATATGATGGACATAATTGAGGATAATGATAGTAAGGTCTAGTTGCCAACTAAACCTATGACGAGCTCATTGTATGCAGAGAAATGGTTATGCAGTGATCTCTAAGGAGCTGCATATACTGATTGATAGGGCGTGCTGGTTATGCAGTGATAAAGACGTATGGATAAAACTGACAGCCTTTCATTGTTGCAATAACAACATAGTCTTCTGAATCTTTTGTTGTCATATAATGACATTCAACGTGCACCAAAAGTATAACTGTAAATGTTTCAACACCAATTACATGAATAATGATGGTGAAGCCTCCAAGTTGGAGAATGCGTTAGATATTTACAATCAGTCTTGAAAACTTCGTCCACATTATCATAATGGTATTGGAAAGATCACTGAACTTTGAAGTGATGACATTCAAGCTTGGAAAGATGGAATTTGGGGGAGATGGAGACTGAGGATATCCATAATTCTTTGTACTATTATCATTATGTATTAATTGTATATTTTGCTTATTGGTAAGGGATGTGAAGGTATTAATTATTATATCCTCTTAATATCATTAATTTTGTGTAAGGCTTGAAACACTCTTTTTACATTTTATATTAATTTTATTTTTTTTATTTGATTGTTTAAATGAGTCTCTTTTAAAATTTTGGATACTAATCACCTTTTATGTTTTATAGTTAAGTTTTTACCATAATTTTGTTGTTATCTACATAAAAAATAAAAAGAAGACACATTTAATTTTGTAGTCTCAAACACATTATTACGAACTAAAATAATAAGTAAAATAAAACTTTGAAATCTTAATTACTTTTAACAAATGACATTGTTTCATATCTTCACATTAATGATTTAATTTTTGTTTTAGTATTTAATTTTGAAAAATGAAATAATATCATTTTTTAAAAAATAATTAAGGTTCTATAAATATTTTTTATTGTTATCTAAGTTGATAATGTTGAGTTTAAAATTGAAAGAAATTCAATAAAAAATCTAAAACTTTTAGATACTCAATAAAAAAATGAATGAAAACTTAACTAATAGAATCAAAATTTAAAAACTTAAAACTTAATTATATTATATTTTTTATATAAAGACAAATAAAAAATAACAATAGAAAATAAAAATGAGTGTTGAGTTAACGGTGAAACTAACGGATAAATTTCAATTAAAATTATAAAATTTTGGGTATTAAAAGAATAACATTATTTTATCAGAAACTCAATTAAAAACACTTAAATTGATTAAAAGTTTAAAATTTAGTTAAACCTAAAAAATTTGAAAATAAAAAGCTTAAGATTAATAAAAAATACAATGTAATAACAAAGACTAAAAAATGTAGGAAATTATGGAAGACTACTGACTCATAAATGAAATGAAAGAAGTTAAGAATCAGTAAACGAAACAAAAATTCAAAACAAAAATTCATTTCCTGTGCAGAATGAAGTATTACGCAGTTTGATTTTATATTCTCATATTGATGGCTTTACTGCTTCTCACATTGAAAACCAAGACATTGAAATTTGGAATTCACAAAATCTGAGAGCTGAAAGAGTCCGCCATCACACCAAGGCCAAGTCTAATCTTCTACTTTTCATCAATATTTTGGTTATCCAGTAGACAACGTTTTACTTTTGCGTGACTTCTTCCTTCGAATCAGTGTCCCTCTCGGAAAATGCTGCTTTAACACTACTGTTTCCAAGATACGACACTGATTTTTATCAATAAAATATTATATATTAAAAAAAATGATAATATATATAAATGTTAAATAGATGTGGAGGATGAATGTTGGTGTGAAAATATCTCTACCCTGCTCTCTATATATATACTCCAACCCTACCCTTATTCCTTATTTCTTGTTCTCCTCTCCAATATTTCCAATCCCTTCTATCACAAAATCAATCTCATCAACACAAACATACCAAAACACTACACACACATCCCATGGTTTCTTTACAAACCACACCTATACTATTTTTGTCCTCCTCTTCTTTAAGAAAAGTCAACGCTTCTAACCGTCTCCCTGTCCCTTCAGGAGTCACTTATTCCGTTCCAACAATCCCATCAAGAAGACTGCAGATTGATGAACTTAATGGATCCAAAGACACAATTCCATCAGAGAACAATGTCATTACCACACACATATATCAAGATTTATACAGTTCCACCAACAAATCTGAGAAGGTCACTATTCAACTCTACACAATTCTAGAGGAAGTTGCTGACAGAATTGAAATGCACAGAAACATTGGCGAACAAAGAAACAACTGGAATACTCTTCTTCTTAACTCCGTCAACATGATCACTCTTACTGCCACAGCCATGGCAGGTGTTGCTGCAGCCACCAGTGGTGACACTGGGGCACCGCTTTTGGCCTTGAAACTATCATCCACTCTCTTGTTTTCTGCGGCCACTGGAATGTCACTCATCATGAACAAAATTCAGCCCTCACAACTCGCTGAGGAGCAACGCAATGCTACAAGGCTGTTCAAACAGCTTTATACCCAAATCCAAACCATAATCGCTCTTGGAAATCCCACAGAGAAAGATGTGAAGAGTTCAATGGAGAAGGTGTTGGCCCTTGATAGAGCTTACCCACTTCCCTTGTTGGGAGCCATGCTTGACAAGTTTCCCGCAAAATATGAACCTGCAGTCTGGTGGCCTTCATCTCAGTCCCAAAGAAGAAGTAAAAGGGAAGAGAGGAAAAGGAGTAATAATGGATGGAGTGAAGAGCTTGAAAAGGAATTGAGGGAAGTGATTGAAGTGATGAAGAAGAAAGACAGTGAGGAGTATGAGAGGCTTGGAAACATAGCGTTGAAGGTGAGCAAGAGTTTTGCAATTGCGGGGCCTTTACTGAGTGGAGTTGCAGCAGTGGGCTCTTCCTTTGTGGGGAATGGATCATTGGCGGCATTAGTGCCTCTCATGGCTGGCTCATTGGCTTCAGCAGTCAATGCATTTGAGCATGGTGGCCAAGTTGGCATGGTGTTTGAAATGTACAGAAACTGTGGTGGATTCTTCACGCTGTTGGAAGAGACGATGAGGGACACGCTTGAAGAAAAGGATATTGAGAAAAGGGAAAACGGTGAGGTATTTGAAATGAAGGTGGCAATGAAGTTGGGAAGAAGCGTTTCGGAGCTGAGACACCTTGCCTCAAAATCTGTTTCCTGTGGTTTGGAAGGAATATTGGTAGATGAATTTGCGAGCAAGCTCTTCTAATTAGGATAGTCCTCTAACATAGCTGTTGATGAATTTTCGAGCGGGCTCTTCTAATTAGGATAGTCCTCTACCGTAGCTTTACGCCGTATTCATTGAGAATACGTAGATATTTGTATCAGAGGACAAAGAATCCTTTTAATTTTCTTTTGTTCTGCATGATATGATATATAACTTTCACTATAATATATAATATCAGACTCTTCAAAATTATCTCTTCACCATAATTAAAAAAAAAATCAATGATAATAATTACCTATTTCCCATGAACACATGGTACACTCTGAATAAAATTAATTTAAATTAATTTGAGTTTAATGACAACTGATATATCTGTACGTACTTTCACGTAATTCACACTGTCGAAATTTAATTCTCACATTTCTCTCTATCTTATAACTCATAATTGTATAAGGAATTCACTTCCAAAACTATATATGGAACGCATATATGCATGGCACAGTATACAAAACAATGACAAACCAGACTTGAATGGTCTGAATGAGATCTCCACCACAATTTCAAATGACATCTCTTGTTTTGTTTGAAAAAATTAAGGACCTTGGCATTGTATTGAAAATTGAGTATGTTAAAGAAACTGCCTGAAATAAAAAAGCAATAGTATAATTATGAAGAAAATTATACAGCTGCTTCAGTGTATGATATAATTAGCAAAACAAAGCCATGATGAATGTCCTTCTTTTCATCTGACCATCTTCTATTTTTGACGTAATAAACAATGACTACATAAAACTTGGATCAGGGGTTAATATTGGTAGACTCAGTCCCTTCACTTGGAAACAATGTCTCCACACACAGTTACACGACACTTGAACCAATTTTGTAACCTCCTCATCCACCATATAACTCTTTAACATGATCACTCTCACTGCTGCCGCTGCTCTTGGAAATCCAACAAAAGAAGGTGTAAAGGGTTCAGTGCAAGAAAAAACACGAAGCAAAAGGAACAATGGATGGAGTGAAGTGCTAGAAATGGAATTGAGCGAGGTTGTTGAAGTGGTGAGGAGAAAACACGTGCTAGACCAATGCTTCCTTTTACTAAAATTCCTTTTGCTCTTTTCAAGCACCAAATAGAAACTTGTTTACTCTTTACTGCATTTTATAAGAAAAAACATTGGCCTCCATTTGTTTTGTCCAAGAGAATAACTCAACATGTTTGAAGTGGATTGATGACTATGATGAATCCAATCTCTAGTGGATCCTAACTTTGAGTAGTCCATAACTTACTTAGTTTAGATGGTGTTCCTGTAAGGTTGACTTCCCATGACAAATACTCCCTTACTCTTTGCAGTTTTTGGTTCTTTTATCCTCTGCGAAAATTAGAGAATATAGAGTAAGAAACTGGAAGAGGAAAATAAATAACAAGAGAAAGATAATAAAAAATTGAATTGTTTAAATTGTGTCATAGGAATGAAAATGAGAGTGATATTCACCCTATATAATCGACATAATCATTTATATAGTAAAATTTATTATTATTTACGACATAATTAATTATCTATGTTTTTTTTTTTGTATAAATCTCTTTACTTTCGTAAAAAAACAATTAAATGTAAAAATATGATTTTATATTTATTATTTTTTCTATTTTTTATTTTTCCTTCTTTTCTCTGTGCTTGGAAAACAAACTCTTAAAAGTGAAGTAAAAAAATTGTTAATCATAATATATATATATATATATATATATATATATATATATATTTTTTTTTTTTTATTTATAATTTATAATATATAT
>Ga0209489_110179_pt1 | contig 10856 bp, 5 predicted proteins | sample SiratrowhiteBW_FD_187527 | JGI IMG/M metagenome (GOLD analysis project Ga0209489, IMG submission 187527) | Root nodule microbial communities of legume samples collected from California, USA - Siratro white BW (SPAdes) (version 2) | ecosystem: Host-associated > Plants > Roots > Nodule | place: USA...
TCTTCACTTATGTCAAGGTTCTTTGCCAATCAATCTCGAACACACTCACACCAAATCAAGACCAAAATCCAATTGCTTGCTTGCTGCCATTGCTTAGCTGAACTTGTCTTGTATGGCTTCATCAAATCCATTTAGTATTGTGAGAATACTAACAGAAGTCATATACATTTCATGTTTTATGAAGAGAATTTAAGGCATCTACGAGCTTGAATGTGGTCAGGTGATAACAAAGATAAAAGACAAGTATGCCTCACAACATATCTAAAGGGATTTAGAGCGACTCTTTTCTTCAATCCTACATAAAGTTCTTCTCTTTGAAGAAGAAAGGTTGAAATATTACAAACTCTGTGAAAAGACATCTTCAACCTCTCGAAGTAATCCTAAGACTTTTTTGTGTGAGGAAGAACATTGTTTGTGCTCATAAAGAAATATAAGAATGTTCATGATCTTGTATTTATCTTAGGATGTTTATCTATCTTTAAGAACATGCCTTTTGTAATTAAGTGCTTCAGCCATGAGTGGTTGGTTTCAAAGCATACTTGCGTTTAAATATAAGTGGTTGTGTCCAAACAATATTTGTAGCTTAGCCAGGAGTGGTTGTGCCCAAATAATACTTGTATTTAGGGTTTAGGATTTAGGAAAGTTGTTGTGTCCAAACAATAGTTATATCTTAACCAGGAGATGTTGTGTCCAAAGAATATTTGTGTTTATACAGAAGTGGTTGTATCTAAAGGATGCTTGTAGTTTATCCATAAGTGATTGGTTCCAAATAATACTTATATCTTGTAATGGTAGTTTGCCTTAGTGAAACTTAATCCAATTAATCAAGAACTAAAAATAGCCTATTTATTTCAGATGAACTAGTATAAAAACTACTATGCTAAAATCTTTTTACCCTTTAGCTCTTCTATTATATGTGTTGGAAAATTATTTGTGGTTAAGCTAAACCCAAAGGGGGGTGAATTGGTTTTGTAAAACTTTCTTCAAAAATTTACCCTTTCTTATATTTTTCTGAAAAAAAAAACATACTAAAATATGAAATCAAAGTTGATCAAGATCACATAATATATTCACAAACAATAAGATGAATGTTTAAAGACCGAGAAGGAAAAAGAAAGATTACACAAGAATTTATATTGGTTTCAATCAAATTAATCATATATTCAATTTAGTTGTTTAATCTCAAAACAACCAAATTCCACTATCTTTATGAATTTTTACAACCAAATACACATGTGAATCACATACAAGATAGACAAATATCAAATCAACTTCTGAACACAATCGAGAGGATATAGTTCAACCTTGGATCACACCAAGTGGATAAAACACACAACTCTTAAAATTCGTTCAAGATGACAACAATTAAGCCCTTGAAAACTTAGGAGGAAACAAATGGGATCAACCCATAAATTCATAAACCAAAAGAATGAAAATATAATCTTGTGTCCACAACATAATTTTCTTAAGTCCTCTCTGAAATATTTGAAAAAGAAAAGTGATGAATGAATTCTCAAAAACTTTGTTTAGAATTGATTCTATTGTTGTTAGTCAATTATTTGAAGAGAAAAAACATTCCAATAAAATATTGTAATTGTTTTAATCAATTGTATTACCATTTAATAAGGTAATTTGTTCTTCATCATTTCTGGAAAGATCTCATGATTATATTAGTCAATTAACCACACTTGAATCAATTAAGTCATTAAAGAATAACCAACTATCTTACGTACTTAACCAATTACCCTTAATCTCTCTCAAGCAAGTGTACAAGGTGAGACAAAATAGTCAATTATTATTTTTGTTAATCGATTAATCTAGAAAGAGGATAAAACAATTGTTTTAGTTATACAACATTTTAATCAGTTATGGAAACCTATTAATCAATTATTCTATTCTTGGTGAAAATAGAAATACATAAAAAACAAATTAATCAATTATTTAAATGCTTAATCGATTAAACAAGAATTGAAACCTTTTCAGAAAACATTTTAACCTTTTCATAAAAGAGGTTGTGTTAAGCTATGGGTATTTTTCAACTACCTTATATAAGACTCACACACACGCACAATGAAAGCTTTAAGAATCAATACTTTGTAGTACTATCTTCATCATTATAAAAACCATCTTCACTTTTTCATATAGGAAGCTTGACTTTGATTCCATACTTCAAGTCTAACAACATGATATTATTCTAAAGCTAACTTAAGGAAGAGAGTGTTTTGAAAATGTTTTCTTTAAAAAGAAATTTATATCAATGTGTATGTCATGTTGAAGTTGCATTTGATGAGCTTCTCAAGAGAAATAACATTAAATTTCATCTGTTTGTTTTTCTTCAAACAAAAATTTTTCAAACATCTTAAAACAACAATTAATCTCTTCCTTCTTGTATTTTTTTTTTTAACAGTTAGCATTAGAGCTCACTATGGATAGGGGAAGATCCACATAGCTAGCATGGAAGGACACCAAATTATTGAGGGGGCATCCCTCACGACGTCACTAGCATTTTTGGGAGAAAACTACCCCTAATAGAAAGATAGGGTGGAGATGTACATCAAGTCCACCTACTATCAAGTATGGTTTATCTTAACTAGAGGACATCAATATCAAAGGTCCAAAAGAGAATTTGACACAGGAAGAGTTCAACCATATGTAGTTAAACAGCAAAGAAAAATACACTCTTATAAATGTTTTACCTTAAAATGAATATAAAAAGGTTTTCAGGTTGAAGACAACAAAGGAGATATGGAACACTTGATGATAAACACTAAGGAAACAAACATGTTGAGTTAAGGAATTGTGCGTCTTAAAGGAAAAATGATATAAAGTTTAAAAGATGATAGTTTTGAGGGGAAGCAAAGTAAAGTTCAAAGAGGGAAAAGAATAATAGAAGAAATCCAAGAAAAAGATGCATCAAACTAAGGGGGAGCTTAGTTTAAAATTCCACAAAGCTCAACAAGCTATGTTTGTTTGAGAGGGAAAAAAACAAAAAGAAGATAAAGACAAAGACCTTTTTTTTTCTCTTTTACTCTATGTTTCTTTTTATATGTCTTGAAACTTTGTTAATGAAATCATAATCTGATGAAGTTGCCTTTTGAAAGTTATATCTTTAAACTTTATTCTTTTAAGTAGCACAAAAATGGGGGAGATTATTATATCAAATTTCAATAGATCCTTTTGTTTGGTTTTGATTTATACTTAAACAATAAAGTGTAAAATATATCTTTATGAGCATTAAATATTGTTCAATATATGTGTCTTATTTAGCTTAACAAACACAAGTTGTGTGATTTAATTGATGCAAGCGGTTTGCTTATGCTCTTCATCAGATAAGATTTTACTGATTTTACTTAGACAAATGATAAGCATACTTTGTCTGACAAACAGTAAGCCTTATGCATTACTGATACACATCGAAGACTTATAAATTTTTATTCTCTATGTAGCGGCTGCTTGTCTCTTCATTTCTCTCAAGTGGATCTCACAAAAAATTTTCATCAATAGAATGTCTAGAAGATTTTGAGCATAGGTGATCCATACAAATAGCTTTCTTGAAAAGGCAAAATGTCAGTGTTGCAATGTTAGCCAATTGTGTTAGGCTCTACGCGCTATGCTAAAGATGAAAGAAGCTACCTATCCTAGGCCTGATAAGCCATGTCACATATAAGAGACATTGTGTAAATAATTCACATGAATTAATGTTGTATCAAAACATTTAAAACGTCTACTTGCTTGTACATGGTTACATGATAGTCGATAAAGATGAAAGGCTCGAATACCTCATAACAGCTCCAAAGGGATTTCCAACTACTTTTCTCTACTCAACTCTATATAAAGTTGTTCTCTTGAAGAAGAAAGTTTGACGTATTAAAGACTACGCTTATGAACTATGTTAAAAAAACATCTTCAATCTCTCTAGCAATTCTAAGCCCTTTGTGTATGAGGAAGAACACTATTTTTATTCTAAAACAACTAAAAAAAATGTTCATATTCTTGTATTTGTCTTAGGATATTTATCTCTTTTAGTGAGTGAAACTTGTGACCCTTGAGATCATGCCCTTTGTAATCAAAGTGCTTTAGTCAAGAGTGGCTAAGTCCAAAAAATGCTCATTCTTAATTGAAAATGGTTATATCCAAACAATACTTGTTACTTAGCTAGGAGTATTTGTAACTTAGCTAGGAGTAGTTATGTCCAATGAATAATTGTATTTAACTAGAAGTAATTGTGTCAGAGAATACTTGTAATTGAGCTACAATTAATTGTGTCCAAAGAATACTCACTTAATGCTACATGATGAATATTTAATGCATCTTTAACAGGAGATACCTTTAATTTTCCATGAAGATACAAAATTATTGTCTTCCTTACCTAAAGGTCCTTCTTTCTGTTCTTCCATCTTGAGAACTTTGGTGGACGTATATTCAAAGTTGTGAGGTTTAAGAGCTAACAATGTCTCTTTTCTGAAGCTCCATTTTGAAGTAACTTTAGCTTGTTCACTTCTTAATTCCTACAAGCTCCTTTAAGCGCATGTTGTCCAAATATTGGATGTTTATATAGTAGAATACAGTTGTACAAATTATTATTAACTAAATAAATGTTTTTATTTGGCTTTGCTATAAATTCATCTAATTCTAATAAAGTCTTAATCCTAAGATTATTTAAATGAAATAATCTACTAATAAAAGTAAAGTAAAGAGCAATCCATGGACTGCCAACATGACTTTAGACAGGTCAAAACAAAGGTAATAGAGGATCCATACTAAAATAACTCTTAAACTAGTTATTACATTAATATAATCTAATTAGTTCTATATTAATTTCAATTTTAAATTAGTGTGAAAAATCAATTAAATTAAAAAAATAGAAATTCTACTTTATTAGGCCGAAAGCCCTGCTCATTGAATTTATTTGAAATGTTTAAGCTAGTGTGATGATTCTTTAAAGCTAAATGAAAAATAAATTTCATTCTAAGTTAGGAACGTACATTTTGATAATATTAATGGTAATAAAAAAAATTGTAATAAGGATTAGAAGGACTTGTCCCTTAAAAGAGGAGATAACTTTAACAGACACATATTCGCAACCATTTAATGCTGATATATGATGAGCTGAAAATTGAGCCATTTCCCATCATGCACCATTGCCACATTAGATTTTTCACCACCATTAAGTAAATAAAATTAACCATTAGGATCTAACTACATTTCAACTGAACCATTCAAATCAAACCATAAACAATCATTACAAAATAGAGGACATTGGGTCATAATTTTCGTACAAGAAAAATACTGAAGTAAAAGTAGAGAGAGAACAAGCAGAAATAGTGAGATAGAGAAACAAGGAAAAAGAGAAAAGTAAAAAAAAAAAAAAGACTGATTTCGACCTTCAAAGGAAAGGGAAATTAAATATATGTATTTACCATCTATTTTCCTTTCCCAATTAGGTACCCTTAAGCATCATTCTCTTTGATTATTTTACTAGCTTTTACTGGATTTTCTATTTTTCCTGCACGGTTGATGGTATGGAATTTCTTGCATGTAAATGTTACATTATCATGATGCACATAATTGGAAAAAATTTGTGAATGGAGGATCAAATTCTTGAAAATTAAATAAGTAGAAATTATGATTGGAATGTTTAGGGTGGGGTATGAGATGCTAATTTATCTTGGATATTCATTATAGTTTTCCCTTTTATCTTCAAAGATTTGCTCTTAATTTGTCTAAAAAAATTGATTTATTAATTAATTCTTAACTGTTTAAATGCAGTATTAATTTAACACACATTAACACAGGCAGGCATACATATATCCAGACACACACCCACATACATACTTGATGGAAGCACTAAACCTTACAAACTCCTTTACAACAGAGATTGTAGCATATCTTTCAAGAAATAGTTAAAAACACAAATATAGCTGAAAATTATCACTTTTAAGAGCACACAAATATAGCTGAAAATTATCACTTTTAAGAGCACATGTCATTCCAATATAACATTTGCTCAAATTTTGGAGGCGCAACTGGTGCTGGACAGTCGAGTGGTGGTATCATTTGACCTTCCCTATAATGCACATTAATCCTTAAATTAATCTATTTCCCTAACCCATGCAGTAATCAATTTTTATGAAAGGGTCGTGTAGAAATAGAACAAAGAACTGAATGTGCAAAAATAAAGTTTTCGTAAAATATATTAACCTATCTTAGATAATATACATGAAATAGTATGAAGATATATATGCACTAGAATATATTTATAAATCTTGATTTTGAATCATTTACTTATATAGTTTGTTTTTCGATGAAAGAATTGTTATTACAAGAAAAATGTAAATTATCGATCAAATTTTTTTTGTCACTGAAATATTGTTATCGACGAATTTTAGCAACCTAACATTTTACGATCAATTTATTAACGAATTTAGTTGACTATTAATTTTTTAGTGATATAATAAAAATAATATTTGCTAATTTACTGATGGACGATATATATTCGTCAGTAAATTTACTTGACAATCAAATTGCCAACAAATTTTTGGACGTCAATAATTCACTTTTATTGACAGGTTTTGATTATTACCAATAGATTTGTCTGTCGGTAATTATTATTTTTTGTAGTGTGTTTAAGATAGATTCCTAATACTAAAATTCTCATGTGAAGTTGATTAGACATTGTGGTATAGAAACACTAGATGCTCAGTGCTAAGATAAATTTCATATTTGAAGAACCTTATTTCATTTTACTCTTTTAATTAACTACTGAAGTTAAAAACTATAAATCTTTACAATAGGCACTCAAGATCTCTTCCTTTAAACATGATTCTAACACATAATATAAGATATTAAAATGTAGATGTTTTGTAACAACTAAAAATAATCACAACATGAGAATATAAATCTCCTTAGAATAAAATAGACATCAAATTGTTTTTAGCAAATTAAAATGCTTCTTGAAGTTATTCTACACAGCCAGCATATTAAAAATATCTTTTAATAAATTAAAACTTATTATCACCTAGAAAAGCTCTAATGCATTTGGAAAAGTCTTCTAATTACAATGTATGATCAAATCAAGAGAAAACTTACAATATGTTCCTAATCAACACAACACAATAAAAAACACTTCTAGATCTTCATGATCTTTGCTAATCTTCAACTTCTTCAAGAAAAAGGTTGGATTTATCAAATATATGAATCGTAGTTCCAACAAACTTCCGCTGTTCAACTATCTAATATAGTCAAAGAACAAGTGTGATGATCTCTTGATATAAGGTAGATGCTTGCACAAAATAAATAATCTTGTGTTGGACTTAAAAAGTAAAGTCAAGTCTTAGAAAATTTGATGATGTTGATATGAAGAAGATAATGATGAAGATGTATTGGTTGGTATAACTTTCATTTGCATCTGTTTGTGAGTCTTGTACCTATAATAATTACAAAATATTCAGTTTACTACACAACTTAGTCTTAACCTCAAACATAAAAAATATTTTTGAAAAGTTAAAATATGTTAGAAAATAATTTTAAATTTATTTTAATTGATTAAGATTTTATATAATCGATCAATTAGTTTTTGATATATTTCCATAATAGGATAATTGATTATCAACGTTGATAATCAATTAAAATATATAACAGAAAAATAATAAGAAACAAAAACATTTAATATTCAATTAATATTGCTTTAAGTTATTTTCAAACATAATGAAGAGTAAAATAAATTAATTAGTTAAGTAATTAATTAAAATAAAGAGCATCTTTCATTTATATTTACTTTTTTTATATGGATGTGAAGGTGATGTGGTCACCACTTTCAAAGCTTCTTTGCAATAATTATTTTTGAATGAATGTGAATTGTTTTGATTGAGAACTAATTTTGAAAGTATAGAGATAATTAGTTTTGATGAATTTAGTAGATATATGTTGTTATAATGTTAAAGAAGTTCTTGGGTGATGTTTGATGAAATATTCAATTTTATGTTGTGTGAACTTGTAGGAATACTAAACTTTAGTATTTTAGTAATTAAGTGTTGCTTTGATGATGGAAAGGACTCTTATATAATATGATTTGTGGATTGAATGGTATGTATTGATGTGAATGATGGAATGATGAAGTTGATGTCATGTATTTGGGATAATGTATGAATTGTGCTTGTTTGTGTACAGCAAGTATAGCACGCCTATGTGTTAACAGAGATCCTTTAGCTTCACTGATGATCTAAAATATCAGATAGTGAGAAGCTGATGAGGGAGTTCACACACACCAAGACCGCTAGTAGACACTCGGTATTGGATGTTTGAACTTACCTTGATCCTTTCCCTTAGAATCGTTGGTAATCTAAGGTTGGGTATATTAGTCTCTAGTAGGGGCATACTTAATGGGTCTTCTAGAAGATGATAGGTCCATATGTGGCCTATATGTGTGATTGGTCCATGTGTGCTTATATGTATGATGTGGTCTGTGTGTGGCCTATATGTGTGATGGTTCATGCGTGACCTATATATGGGATGTGGTCCATGTGTGGCATGTATGTGTGATGTGATCCATGAGAGGCCTTTATGTATAATGTTTGATATGAATATTTGAAATGAAAATGTATTTGGTATTAAAACTTTATGTATAATAAGTATTTTAAAATACTATGTACTTTGTGTAAAGGTTAACACTTTGCGTTTAATATATATATTTTGGAGTGTTACAATTATGGTATCAGAGTAGTTGATCTTCAGGATGACCTGAGGATAGTGAGCTTACTATGTTTCGTCTGCATAAATTTTCTTTAATTTTAGTCTAGAAACATAGGCAAAATATTTCTGGATGTTTGATAAATATATTTGAAATGTTGATTTTATTTGAGTTAAAGTTATTGTTAAAATGAGGATGAATGTACTCAGAAAGAAAATAATCTTGATAAAGTGGTGAGGGTGCACACTCATAACTAAATCGAGATGATTTTCTATCTTAATTCTAAATTTTTGAAGTATGTTTTGAGGTGCTTAATTTTATTTTGTGTTAAACTTCGTTTTAGACGTATAATGGATTTTAGTGTAAAATCTTGTATTGAATATTGTTTGTGGACTTTGAAGTTATCTTCTAGGTTAAAAGTTTTACACCAACATTTGTTTTGGTATAACATTTTGGTATTACGATAGATGTTTTGATGTTATGGATAGACACAAATTCTAAGTAAATTTGAGATGCTTACCTTTAGAGGATATAGATATAATCATTGAAATGAATTGACTTTATAGGGATTTCATTCTTTTTAGTTTGTGATGAATGGAAATGGTATCATCAAATTAAAAGAATAGGGAATACATATTTGTATAACGAATGTGGAGTGTGTTACAAGTTAGCGTTTATTATTTCAAGATACATTTTCAGAGAGAAGTCAATTGTGAGAGCTAGACAACCAATCCGTTGAAAGTGTAGAGATTTACATATGTTTTTCCTAGGAAAACTTTAAGGCTACATTCCAATATAGAAGTAGAATTCTCATTTGATCTAGTGTTTCGAGTGAGGCTAGTGTCAATTACACCTGATAAGTCGACTCTAACTGAGTAATAAAGTAGGAAAAGAAATAAGGGATTTGATGCACTTGATAAGTCAATTACTCTTACATTTCTTGTTGTTTTGTGAACTGCGATGATTGTAGTATGTATATAAGTAGATATTGATGTAGGCATTGGAATGTCTTAAACAATCTAGACTTCTATTTTAGATTTTGTTTTCGGAAATGAATGTATTTCATATAAGTTATATATCTGTATAATAAATATTTTAAAATACTATATACTTTATGTAAAGGTTAACACTTTGCATTTAATATATATATATATATATATATATATATATATATATATATATATATATATATATATATATATTAATTAGGGTGTTACATTAATAACTTAAAATAATCAATTAAATATATTATAACTAGTTTTTAAATAACATTTTAAAAACTCTAAATGGAATATTTTGATTCACTCCTCAACATGTTATCATACTTTACAAATTTGAAACTTTTAGAACGATAAGTTTAAGTTGTTTTTATTTTGGTTTAAGAATTCCAAATTTTTTAAGAATAATTGAATATTAATTTGAATTGAACTTTTAAAAAATAACTTTCGATTTCGTGTTTATTGTCGCGTTGTGGAGCGATCTAACAGTTTATATGAATTTAATTTAACAATTACCGAACGTATAATTTAGTTTATAAACTCTTGATGTAAAGACCGAGTCAACTCGGAAGAAATTCCACAAGTTGGCCCAAAAAGAGTATCTTAGCATAACATAATTTATAGCTGCCATTCTTGATTAACTTTTACCCATTGCATTTTCATTTATTTATTTATTTATTGTTAATTAACAATATGATAAACCTCTACTATCTGTATGGTGATCTTTGGGAGCTGCATAATCAGAATCAATTGAACGTGAAGGTACAACTTATATCACTTATATGTAAAAATAATTTTATTTTACACCTTGCCATTCAAAAAAAAGTTATTTTACAACTTTTCATTCAAATGTTATTTATTTTGAATATGGCTTAGTATAATAATTAACGATAAATTATTTAAAAATGTTTCAAAATATTTGCATGTGTTTAATTTGATCTGAGTTAAAACTCATGTAAATAACATCAATTGTTTTATAACAAAAATTAGCTAAAACAAGTTAAGATCGAATTATAAGATTTAAACTACTGCGCTTTTAACTAAAAAAAAAAAAAAATCCTAATTATTATAACTTTTGATATAATAGGAAGTGGTCAATATTTATATAACTATTAGAATATAAAAAAATGTTAATTTAAAATATTGAAAGGTATAGTCTACAATTATAA
>Ga0209489_110180_pt1 | contig 10855 bp, 14 predicted proteins | sample SiratrowhiteBW_FD_187527 | JGI IMG/M metagenome (GOLD analysis project Ga0209489, IMG submission 187527) | Root nodule microbial communities of legume samples collected from California, USA - Siratro white BW (SPAdes) (version 2) | ecosystem: Host-associated > Plants > Roots > Nodule | place...
AAAAAAAAAAAAAAAAAAAAAAAAACATGAAATATAAAGACCGAGAGAAAATTACACCTTTAATTTAAAAAAGATAAGTCATAAGAAAATAAATAAAGTAATTTATCATAGATTAAAATATTTCCACCAAAAATATACATTTATAAAATAAGTCTTTTCAAAACCAATAAAATAACAACTTGATAAGAGTGTGCAGTTATATTTATTTTATTTTCTAAAAATTAGCATCAAAATCTCACATTGGATATATATATATATATATATATATATATATATATATATATATATATATATATATAACTTAGTTAAGAAATAAGAAGTGAATGATATTTACAAAAATAAAAAATAATAAAGGATTTAAAGGTCCAATATTATCTCTTTCATAATGAAAATATACATTATAATGGCAATGCAAATATATAATGCAAAGATATAATGTTATTATATTTATTTTTATAATATCTAATTATTAAATGTATTTATGTACAAATTTGTACATAATTATGTAGTGAATAAGGCAATTTTATTTTAACATAACATTCAATAATAATAGAGAAAGATGAGGTGATTAAAGAAATATAAAGAAAAAATCTCACTAATGAGATTAGTAAAATTTTATTATGATATTTAAACTTAAATAATAATTAAGAAGGACTACCAAGTGCAAGTATGATACAAAGGAGAAATGAACGATAGATCAATAGTTTGTTTTTAGTATGAGAAAGTAAGGTATGAGAATAAAAATTATTTCAAAGTCTTTGATTGGTGGGTTATTGCCCACAAAATTATTATGCAACTAGTGGCAGAAGTCAACTACATAGGACCTCTACAGGACATGTGTTATATATTGCAATCTAAATGGTTCGTGGTAATGTAACTAATTGTGACAATGAACTTGGCAAATTTGAGGTATTTGGTTTGATCAATGAGCAATGACAAAATTTTATTATGATGTTTAACAATTGTAAGACAAGTCAGGATAAGAAAATGACAGGATAATGATTAGATAATATATAGATAGTAAACACATGTGCTTCAAAATATGACAAGCAATTTAAATAATCTTTATTGATATACATGAATGTTTAGTGGGATCACCAAATAAAAAACTAAGTAATGGTAACCAAAGAAAGAATAATAGTTATTTATGGGGTCTCATACTAAAAATAAATTGTATGTGATATAGGACCACTTAACAAAGATATTGATTGGAGTGGGTAAGTGGAAAGATAGACTCTATTTATATCATGTCGTTCTAAATGAGAAGGGCTTATCAAATCTTTAACACAAATGCATGGGGCATCTATCCTATGACTACTTCTTCTTGCACCTCCATATGTTCTTCCCGCACCTCCATAAGTTTTAAAAATTCCAAAAGTAGACATGAGTAAATAACGAAATTGACCTTATTGTTACAAGATGTGGTTGTCATCGAGAGAAGTGGAGAAGTTCTGGACATTGGAAAATCGTTGGTGGAAGGTAACGCAGAACCAGTGGTGGTAGAATTCGACGTCGGTGTTGGAGGGGCGGATCGAACCTATTGTCGGCAATCATCGGTGGTGGATGAAGAATTTCGTTGTCGAGGCATTTATTATTCAATTTGTGTTTTGTACGGATTGGAGAAACCGTAAGAGTCGTACACTTACGGCTTCTCTAGCCCATAAGTTCAATTTGTAAATATTTGGCCTATTGCCAACATTTTGCACTGGATGATTGATTGTCGCCATGTTGAAGTAGGCACTCCTGGTTATGATGATGCTCGGGAGGCCTTAACATTAGCTGAAGGAGTTACTGAGCAAGGGATACTATATACCCGACGTCATCGTCATATTTGTGGGAGGGGACCAGCTTGACTATCTTAGTCGTTTAGTTATGTTATGTTGATGTTGTAGGATCATGTTATGATATGTTGAACTTTTAGGACCTCGTTATGTTATGTTTAACTTGCAATGACCATGTTATTTTATATATGATATGCACTTGGAAGAATATGTTTACCTGCCTTTTTATAATTGTTATATGAAAATACATCTCATTCAACAAAAGGTGACAATGTTATATGAAAATACAATTACATCAATCATCCTCAATATTAACATATGTTGGATCTTGGCTTGTAAGAACAGAAAATTATTGCATCCTACTAAGATACAATTGTGACCATAGTCTTGCCACAGGATATGCATATGTGGATCACAAGACGTCAACAGTTGGTAATGGACAACCATCCTTCAATTTTACCTGTATTACATTATAAAATAAGTTACAATAAAATAACATTAACATATAAAAATTGAATAAAATAAGTAACAAACCTGCACAAAATGGGAGCCATAAAAATGCCCAATACATATTATTCGATGTGAACTGACACTAATAGGAGGCTTGCTTCTAAATGGAAATATTGTCAAGTTTTGCTTCAATGATAGACATACCAAAACAATATTGTATCTTGATTCTATTAGGTATCCAATATTTGGTATGGTCATCCATTTATCTAGTATGGTAATCCAATAAAGATTTTTTTAGCTGCTCTAATCGTTCACTTCCACCTACTATTACTGCATATTCATCACGCCATTCACATAACTCTCTATACAAATCCATTCTGACAAGTGACCATGACTCCTCACCCATTCCCAATAATGCAACAATAGTTCGATATCCACAATGACCATCAGCTTTCACATCAGTCACACCAATTATGTATGGGTGACATGCAGGATGAAATTGATCAAGCATCTGGATCTCATTAGTCTTAATTAGAGACTTAATTGGATTCGTAAGTAACTGTGTCTTTGAATTAGAATTACTGTCATGCATGGAATGAATCTTATCAACATGCTCAAAATATGACGGGTCTCGTTTAGTGCTCAATGCAAACCGTTTTGCTTTTTCCTTTTGTGACCCTTTTGTTTTCACTTTATCAACTGGAGGACACATAGATGTCATATCAGGATATGCAATTTCATGTAACTTTGACTTAATTGCCACCTTTCCGGCTATATCAACTTCTTTGAAACGAGCAACAATGACATCAATATCCTGCTGAATACATAATTTTGACCTTAACTCACTGCATGAGATATCTGAGAAACTGAGTCTTGTCCACATTACGTGCACTTATGTAAGAGGTATAACACCCAAATGATATCTAGCCAACTCACATGCACATGGAAGACCATGCGTACGTCTGATAACACATCCACAATGGGAACTATCAAAACTAGTGCTTTGAACCTTTAAAAACTCTTCTACAATGTGCACCAAAGCATATTTTGACACATATCCGATCAAATGTTTGTACAATGTCACGTTGAAAGTGTGACTAACAACATGCAAACTCATCTCAAATGATGCCTTGATTTCGTTATGTTGGAGTATGATGACCTTGTTCACAACATCCCAACATGTTCATAGATCTCCCATACTATTTTGCAATATCCGTTTGAGGTTGGAATGTGCTTCTTCAACCCTACAAAACCCAATTAAAAGTTATAACGACAATAATAATATAATTACACTAACATTAAACAACAAAACATCTTACCTGTTTGAAGTGAGATTGCCTAAGTGCATAAAATTGTCTATCCATGCCTTCACAAATTTCTCCTTGTGCGGAATCAACCATGTCTTCTTTACATATTCAACAAATAATGGCCATGGCTCACATAGTATTTCAAAATCTTTAACAAAATCCTCAAAGAAATGAACATTTGTTGAGTTAATGATATTTTCCCATGCCTCCATAATAGCATCCCATGCCTTTGTCGTATTAACTAGCATTTTACATCTTGCCTTAACATTCTTATTGATGTGAAACCGACATAATAAGTTACATTGCATTCATTAAAGCCAGGTCTCTATCACATACAATCACTTCAAGATAATCGACCGTTACAAACAACCCTTTTAATTTTTGCAATGTCCAAACAAAGTTGTTTTCATGTTCATTGGATAATAAGACAAATGCAACAGAGAAAGTCAAGCCAGTAGAAGTCACACCAACTATCTCAAGCAATGGCAACCTGTACTTATTTGTTTTATAAGTGTTATCCATCAACAAGACAATGTGAAATGCATTCAACAATTTCACAGAATCAGGATGAGTCCAAAACACATCACTGACAACCTCCGAAGACATATGACACCTACTCCAATGAATGTATTGGTCACGCTCAAGCAATGTCATAAGTTGTTGCATTTCTGTTCTTAAGCCTCTAACTGGTCTCTTATAAGTATATCTAGCATTATACAACTGCTTGATTGTGGTCACATTATGTGCATTTTTCTCCTTCAAGGTTAGCAAGATGTTTGCCGGCTTAACTTGACTCTTCGTCATGTTCACAACTAACTCATGTTCATCCTTATTTAATCTTCCTGCATAAGGATGACCAACTAATGTATGTGATAATGCATAATTGTGCAAACCACATATGACCTTCAACATCCAACCATCTCCATGAGAACTTGGTTTGCCCCTTAATTTAAAAGGACAATCACACTTCCTTGAACTAGTAACACTAACGTCTACTACTGTTTTGTATTTCTTGTACTTACCACTCCATTCACAACCTAATAAAACAAATGTTTTTCTTCTAGGTTATCTGTTTGCTTTGTCTGATCTAAATATAACAATCACAAACCCAAGATCAAATGCAACTCTACGAACCCATTCTAGTAAATCATCTCGTGTTGCAAATACCTATATCAAAACTACTAATTTTAGATTTCAAATTTCATACACAAATGACACAATCAAATCAAATTACCTCATCAGTCGTGAAATGATTGGCCAAATCACCACCATCATAGTTAACTAATTGTAATTCTTGCATATTATCAACTTCATCAATCATTTTAGACAACTGTAACAAAAATCAGCATCATTAAACTCAAATCTTCAAAAATATGTTACGGAACAACCTGTTCCGTAATTCAAAAATTTACACTATTCCGGAATGGATCATTCCATAATATGTTAGTAGCCTCAAATTTAATATTATGGAACACTTGGTTCCGTAATTCATTTCCGAAACCAAAATAATGTTCCGGAACACGTGTTCTGAAATATCCCAACCCACCCCACTTACCTCGAACGACGTTCTGCCGTTGTTACTCCGTAGCACCGCCGTTGTTTCACTCCTCTGCCGCCGACGACGCAAACTTCCCACCCACACTACCACCCACAACCTTGCACCACCACCACCACCATCTCACTTCTGGTCTCTAACCTCTATTTACTGTTTTATCATTTTTCAAAATCAAGGATAATATGGTAATTTACTGAAGGATAGACTTACAATTTTTTTAAATTTTTGAGGTGTTCGAAGAACACTTGGAGGTGCAGGAAGAAGCACTCCATCATGTGGGCCATCATATTTATTAAGGAAAAATCCAAAACCTATTATTGTGATTAAGTATTGAAAATGACTAAACATAAAGTATGGTGAGGTTTCGTCTATACAACTATAGTTTATTTCAATATGAAATATTAAACCTTTTATTTAAAAAAAAATAAAGACTTAAGAAAATAAATAAAATGATTTATCATATATTATAAACTGAGAAGTAAGATCTTTTCACATAAAATATCTTTTATATATAATTATAGAAGAGGAAAGTAGTTACTTTTATAAATTGCATTTCAAAGTCAATAAAATAACAATATTTTTGTAAGAGCGTGTGTTTATACTTATTTTATTCTTCCAGAATTAGCAATTAAGAGTATGTGTTTATTTTATCTTTTAAAAATTAACTACATGGAACTAGTGACGTGTTCCATATATCACCCCAAATATATGGAACTAGTGGCGCAAAAATCAACTACATGGGACCTCAGCAAGACATTTTGTTATATATTGCAATCCAAGTGGTTACTGGTAATGTGACCAATTGTGATAATAAACTTGACAAAATTTGAACTACTTGGTCTAACCAAAAAACAATGAGAGAGTTTGATTGAGTTAAACAATTGTAAGACAAGTTAGAATGAGAAAATGACAGAATAATGGTTAGATAATGTATGGATAGTAAACACATGTACTTCCAACCATAGGATAAATATATATATATATATATATATATATATATATATAGGCATACATATATATCACAAAAGATAAATGAAACAAATTATTTGCTGAACTTAATGATAAATTGTGTGCAATACAGGACCACTTAACAAAGATATTGATTAGAGTGAATAAGTGAAAAGATAACTCCATTTGTATCATGTTGTTCGAAATGAAAAGAACTTATTAGATCTTTTCCACAAATGCATGAGAATATGTAAGAGTGGGTGTTTGAATAAAACTTGTGGAAATATGTAAGAGAGAAAAATAAACAAAAAAATAAATTTGTTTTGAGTATTTATCATGCATCAATAAATTTTGTCTAATACATTGTGATTTATAGAATTCTTATAAAACACCCTTATCATGTGGCTCATCATAGGTGTTAAGGAAAAATCCAACACTCATTATTTTGATTAAGTGTTGAAAATGACTAAGTATAAAATATAGTCATGTTTAGTCTATAAGACTGTAGTTTATTTCAATAACAAATCATATAAGATAAAGATGTTTCGTATACTACACACTTCCTATTATCAGCTTTGGAAAGATTATCTAATTTTTATGACTCTACACTCTAGAGAAATTCAAGTAAAGACACACTGCCTATTAGAAGTGGACTTTAATCCTAACTCAGTCTTACAAAACCTGCTTCTAAAGTAAGATTTGCATCCAGTTATGAACTATAAAAAAATATTTTTCTCTAGTCGATGTGGGATCTCCAACACACTCTCCTCACGTCGAGACTATTCAACTCGTGCGTGAGACTATATATGTAAGGGTGGTCCAATAACGGCCTGATAACGGTGACTCAATAGGCCCAATAACCTTTTTAAGATAGGGTCTGATACCAGACGAATTCTTCCTCCACCTCCACATCCTCTTCCTAAACCTCCATACTTCATGTAAGTTACTATGCCCTTAAGTTAAAAATACAAAGGCAAGAATATCCTCCACCCCCTTCATCTTCTTTATTTAATGCATGCTCATCGGTGGGAACCTTCAACGTATCAAATCTTGGATTAAAGTTTGAAGAAAGTTAGAGGTGAGTAATTATTGATGTTTTTGAGGAATTTGTAAATAGTATTGTAAATATAAGTGGTTAATTTGTAGTTTTGGATGGTGATCAACAACGAATGATGATATTAAAAATGGGTTTAGTATATAATTTTTTTAAAATATAAACCTAATAGCTCCTTATCTGGTTTACAATTTTTTTTTTTAATTTGTAAATCGGATGAAGTGCCATCCAGTTTACATTTCAACAAAAATTTGTAAAACTATCACAAGTACCGTCTCTTAAGGTTGCTTCGCCGAACTGCAGACCAAATTCATCTGCCCAATCATTAACATTCAACTTTGAAAATTCATTAACCCACTGGCCGCATCATGCTGCTGTCCCTCAGATGTATATTCATTCACCCACTGATCAGGTCCATGATAAACCTAGACACCACAAGTCAGCATTCAAAAATTTTAGGAAAAGGGATCGTCAATTAATTAGTCCTAATTTTCTATGCACATCAATGATTTCATTACTTTGTTCTTAAAATATAATCAAGTCAAAAGTAAATCAACTGTGAGCTGTATCAGACTTGCATGCATATAAAAGGGTGACTTCATGTATGAATCTCCCACCAGTTTTGGGTATAGGGAGGTTCAAATATATGCAGGCTATGTGTAGAGAAGCTGCTTCCATAATTCACCTCTAGGTCAGACAAAGCAATCTTACCTTAGCACCAAGGCTCCCCCATCAAAACATTAAGAAAAATGGAATATAGGAATAAAAACAACCAACAATCTAATCAAACAGTTGCACAAGAGTTCGCACACAACATTACAATCACAAGTAAGAAAACAGGTAAGCCTGCAATTTAATAGTCCCAAAAGGGAAAAAATCCACTCTCAAGGATCAAGATCATAGAACCCATGCTAACACCCAATTCCCATATGGATATAGTTCCTCAAGAACTCAATGAAAAACTCAGATAACATTTCTGAACAAATGGTAAAGTACAAGCACCAATAGCCTTTAAACCTCATCTGAGTGAAAAAGCCATCCAATTCACATATATTATTCTCCCCAACAACCCAAATTACCATCAAAATACCTGGAAACTAACCTCAAGAATAAGCTAATAAATTAGAAATCAACTTATCGAAACTAGAATCCAAGTAAGCCTCCTAACTCTTACAAACAACATAACAAAATTTGTTCTGCAACTCCACACATTACTCTTGTTAATATATTTAAAAATCGAAAATATTTCAAGAATAAGTACCATGGTGTTGCATATAAAGACCTTAACACACACAGAGAATTCTGTTGGATAGGCATGGGAATGCTTGCTTGGGAGATAAAAAAATAATTACTGTTAATCTAGAATCATTTGGCTCTACTACCAAGAAGCAATAAAATGAAAGTGAAATATCTAAGGAGGGTATAATAATAGCCAGTGTATTCAATTATGCTTTTTTTTTATTCTTTTGTACATGCACAGAGATGTCAGTAATATCTTTTGTTTCTCTTGGAGCTAACTCACTAGAAGCATAGTATATATTTTACAGTGTTAATTGAGACCTTATTGCTTCTAAGTATGGTAATGGTATACAATCAGGAAACATACTTGGTTAAGTGGTATGATGTCTCCTGTTTAATTATAAATACATGTAGGACCAGTTCCTTGATTTTCTTTATATTGATGATTCAAGCTGTGGTCACTTTCTGAGGTGAAAGAAAATAATGGAAACAATGCCCTATCTTCACCCCCTTTAATTCTTTTGTTGTGTTCATAGGGAAGTGATTGCTGAATATGGAGAGGGAGTTGTCAAGCTAGGAGGAAGAATTCTCCAAATGATATCAATAATGATATCAATAAAACTTGGTGAAAGAGGATTACCTGCTTAATGCATTTGGGGTGAAAGTGAGGTTGGTGCATGCCTATGGGTGAGTTTCTACCCAAAGTGTCCTCAACCTGACCTCACTCTAGGACTCTCACCTCACTCAGGCCCTGGTGGCATGACCATTCTCCTCCTAGATGATTATGTTTCTGGCCTTCAAGTACGCAAACGAGATGAATGGATCACAGTGAAGCCTGTCCCAAATGCCTTCATCATCAACATTGGTAACCAAATTCAGGCCCTAAATAAAAAAAATAAATTAAAAGATTGTGAACCGAACGCCACCACGTCCAGTTCACAAAAGCATACTATTTTTGCAAATCGGATTGGCAGTCGATGGACCTCATCTGGTTTGCAAATTTGTGAATCAGATATGCTTTATCTAGTGTACAAATTTGCAGACCGGATGAGGTCCACCCACTGCCCATCCAGTTTACAAATTTCTTATTCTTTTGTGAATAGGACGGGATGAGGTCCGATTTACAATTTACAAACCGGATGAGGTCCACTCGCTGCTCATCCGGTTTACAAAAATCAAGTTGTTTATTAACTGGACGGAGGGGCATCCGGTTTACAAATTACAAACTGGATTCCACCCCCACTCCCTTGCATCCGGTTTACAATTTATAAACCGGACGTTCACTTATCCAGTTCACATTTTTCAAAAATTTATAAATCGGATGACTTCATTCGGGTGACATATCAGAAACCAAGGTCATTTTTGTCATTTCTACATGGGCACTTTGAGAAATTAAATTTTTATGGAGGTGTAGGGAGAGGATATGAAGGTGGAGGAAGAATTCCTCTTGATACTATATTAGAAGTAGACTTCAAACCTAACTCAATCTTACAAAACTGACTTGTAAGGTGAAGTTTACATCCACCTATAAACTAAACTATTGAAAAGTTTTTTTTTTAATTAATTTGAAATCTCCAACACTGTAAAAAAGAGATGAATAATTCCAATTATTGAGACATTACATAAAAAGAAGGAATCAATCTTTAATGTTGCATGCACTCTTCACATCCAATAACATATGAGAAAAAGAACACTAAAAAAAGGTTAAAATTATTCAATGACCAAAACGGACTCAATGGCTATTTTCTTCCATATCTATGTAAAGCAATCCAAGAAGAAGAAAAGTAAAGACCATGTTAGAAAGAGAAAAACAGTGCTAATTATCCAACTAACAAGAAAGTCTATCCAGCGGGCATCATAAACAAGATGAGAGGTACCATCTTTTCTAAAACTACAATGTATTTGTGGAAGCGCTAAACTTGTTCATTTATTTATCTTAAATTGTTTAAACTATTTCAATTTTTTTATACCAGTCAAGATCAGAGCGTTTATGTGTCTGCATTTTTATTATATTATTTAATTTTATTAAGTTAAAATTTAATTATTATAGTTTTTTATTATTTTATATACTAATTTTAAATTTTATATATTTTGTAATACATATTTTTTTATATTATTTATTTCTTTTTATGTTATTTTTCTTAGATTTAAAATATTATTTACAACATTTAAATTTAAAACTAAAAAGATTGAAATTAACCGTTATAAAAAATGGGATTTAAGATAGTAAAGAACTTGGAAGTTATAAAAAAAAAATGACAATGAAATATACGGATCGAAAGAAAATTAACCATCAACTTAAAAAATATAAGACATAAGAAAATAAATAAAGTGATTTATCATAGATTAAAATATTTCCACCAAAAATATCAAATTATAGAAGAGTAAAGTAGTTACATTTATAAAATAGTCACTTTAAAGTCAATAAAATAACAACATAAGTTTGAGGTTATATTTATTTTATTATAAACAAATTATCATTAAAATCTCACATTGACTTTTATATTATAATATATATATA
>Ga0209489_110181_pt1 | contig 10855 bp, 8 predicted proteins | sample SiratrowhiteBW_FD_187527 | JGI IMG/M metagenome (GOLD analysis project Ga0209489, IMG submission 187527) | Root nodule microbial communities of legume samples collected from California, USA - Siratro white BW (SPAdes) (version 2) | ecosystem: Host-associated > Plants > Roots > Nodule | place: USA...
TTTTTTTTTTTTTTTTTTAGTTTTGGAATATTATATTTTATTATTACAAAACCATTTTATATAATTTTTTACTTTTTTAAAATTTTGACATTTTTATATTTTTTATGGTTTTCTTTATTATTAAAAACTGTTTTGCATTTTTTAAAATAAAAATTAATTATTTTATTATTTTTGAAAATTTTCATATTTTTTAATTAGTTAAAAAAACTATTTTGATTTTTTTAATTAATATTTTTTATTTTTTGAAAGTTAATGTTTTAATTTTTGAAAATGTTTTATACATATTTTTTTACTATACCTAACTCAGTTTCATTATTTTTTAAAGAGGGAAAAAATATACAACATATATATATATATATATATATATATATAATTACTAATTATAAAATAACCTAATAAACCCTAAATCATTATCTACGTGGCATGGGAGCAGGACCACTAATTTGCCAAAATCATTTATTTTACTTTTGGTGATATTTCATAGAAAAGTTTTATGTTTAAAAATTGCTTCCGAGAATCAAAGGAAATTTAATTGAACCATATTAAGTGAATAAAGAAAAGGTAACAAGAGACAAACATTTATATATAATAGAATATGATAATTAGATGAAGAAAAGAAAAACAAAATAAAATAATTAAAACTGGCGTTGGAGATTCATATTAGGCAATGCAATAACAATAAGCATTCCCCTTTTAATTCACGTTTTCCCAAACCTCACTTTAATTGCAATGTTCTATATATTTTTTAGTTTAGGGCAGTGTTTCTCTAGTTTAAGGTAATGCTGGGCTATGCTTTTTCTTATACTCCTTTGCCTTTTCATTTACCTAAGTCATATTAGGGTTAAGAGTAGAAGATAGGGAACAACAGCGACACCACTGTGGTGGTGTTTTTCTCACACTGTGGAGGTGGCGAGTGGCTGGTGGTGCTGCAGTGTTACAGCGGCAAGGGGATCGTTCAAGAGGTTTTCAAAAGCAGACATGACGCGGTTTGGATGGTGCCACGGCGGTCACCGGCGGCATGGGGCAAGGACGAGTAAGGTTCAATCTTTTTTCCTTTTTTATCCTGTTTTATATTTTTGGGTATTTCTAAAGCTATTTTAGTCTTTGACTTTGGGACGTTTTATGGGTTTAGGGTTTAGAGTTTAGGGTTTAGGGTTTCTGAAGTCTTTGAGAATTTCAGATAATTACTTTAGAGTTTATATCATGATTTGAGTTTGATTGAGTTTTTAGTTTCTAAGATTGGCTGGGATTTGGGGTTTTGGAAGTTTACTACTTTAGGATTTTGGTACTGGGACTGGACGAGTTTTCTTGACTCTATTTGGATTTTTGGGTTCCTGAGGCTAAGACATCAATCGTAATAGAAACAATCTAGAATGAGAAGGAGAAACGTGCTTGAGGCAGTGGTTCATCCATATACAAAATTAGAAATCGAGATGTGCTTGACAACAACTCCACAGGTAGCATTCTCACTTCTATGCAATTTCTATTTCATTGGCATATGATAAATATATAAATTAACTAACATTTCAACATTGCATACGAAACAAATCAGGCAATTACATTACACACAAGAATAATTACATTACATACGACAATGAATTCAGAACACAAGAACAAGGCAGCGACTGGACTTACCCATTGAAGACTTAGTTTTTGTTTTTCCTTTTGTAATCTGCTAATTGGAACTGTATGCTTAGAACAATCTTTCCCTTTTCTCCTCTTAAATTGAGTTGTATAGGATTTTTTCAGTATCTTTTTATCTCTGAATTTCTGTGTGTCCTCCGTTCAAGACTTAAGTTTCTTTTTCCTTGTGTAATCTGCTAACTGGAACTGTATCCTTAGAACAATTCCCTTTTTCTTCTCTTTAAGTTGAGTTGTATAGGATTTTTTCGGTATTTTTTTATCTTTGAATTTCTGTGAATTTTCTGTCTGTCTTCTGGAAAAGAACCAAGTTCCTTTTTAAGATTGTACATTCCATTAAATAAAATAGATTGCAACATGAAAAAGAGGAATAGGCCACTAAAAAAAATATGAATAGTCAGTGAATGTATGAGGACTGAACTTGATAAGTATGAGGGCTGAATGCAATTAGTATGAGAGAAGGCAAAGAGTTGAAAAGTGTGCATTTACAACCCTTAATCAAGAGAGATAAAATCTGCACTAATTGAAAAATTAAAAGGGCATTAAAGCCACAAAGAGACGTGAATGGGCAGTGAAGGTCTGTGAACATTAGTGCTTGTGAACATTAGTGCTTATGTGACAAACACAACTAATAGAGAATTGGGGGTGTAAATAGTAACTTTATTTTTTATTTCTGACAACTTCTTAGTGAATTGGGTTTTAGAAAACTTTTTATTTTTATTTTTATCAAACTGAATCAGGATCCTTTTTTTTATAAATGTCCTTGTTAAATTGGGCTCACTTAATTTTTCTCTTCAATTTATTTTAAGATAGACCTATAACCTTTTTTGTTGTTTTATCATTTTTTTATTTATTTCATCCTCTTTTTTTTATTATTATTTAATCAAACTTTTTTTTATAAAGTCAAAGCTATTTTTTTATTATTTATCGTAAATGGCAAAGAAACTAAATAACATATTTTAAAAAGTTTTATTTTCTTCTTTTTATTCTTTTATTTTATCTCTTTTTTTTCTTTTTTATTTGCAAAAAGTAATTTTATTTGTCCGGATAAAAGGAAAAGAGAGCTTACGTAGCTTGGAAAGACAATGTCACATCTTCCAGTTGCTCATCAAAGAAGGATGAGGAAGCAAATTTGTGTTTGATGGCTAGAAATCAATCTGAAGGTAGCATTAACACTTTGACAACCAAGAAGTAACCATAGTACTTGGATAGTGGTTGTTCATTGAAGAAGCTTCAAAGATGAATAATCATGAAGACTTTGTGTCTTATGGAGACAATAATAGAGGTAGAATTCACGACATTGGAGATGTTAGTGAGAAAGATTCCTAGATCATCGAAGATGTGGTACTTGTGGAAGGATTGAATCACAATCTACTTAGTATTAGCCAACTGTGTGATAGAGCACTCAAAGTCACCTTTGAACTTGATTTGTGCCTCATCTCAAATTCAAATTCAAGGAAAATTATATTGGTTGATAAAGTATAAACAATATCTATATGCTAAATATTTCCTACATCAATTATAGTTTAAACTGTTTATTGTGCAAAAGTGATGAATCTTGGTTATGACATAGGTGTATTGCACACTTGAAGAAGCTTGTATCTATGAACTTCGTTGTTGGACTACCTAAACTCAAGTTTGAGAAGGACAGGGTCTGTGAAGTATGCCAAAAAGAGAAACAATCCAAAATTTCATTTAAACATAACAAATTTGTTTCCATTTCAGGACGTGTTGAGCTTCTTCATATGGACTTGTTTAGACCTTCTCGGATTATGAACTTAGGTGGAAGCTACTATAGCTTGGTCGTTGTAGATGATTTTTCTAGATATACATGGACTCTCTTCATTGTAACCAAGGATGATACATTCAAAGCCTTCAAGAGACATGCTAAATTTTTACAAAATGAGAAAAGTAGTAATATTGTTGCCATTAAAATTGATCATTAGGAGAGATTTTAAAAATGAAAGATTTGAAAAGTTTTGTGAAAAACTCGGTATAAAACACTATTTTTCATCTCCTAAAACTCCACAGGAAAATGGAGTAGTTGAGAGGAAAAATAGGTATTTAGAAGAATTGGCAAGAACTTTACTTAATGAAACTAATCTTCTTAAATACTTTTGGGCAGATGCAGTAAACACTGTCTGCTATATGTTAAATAGAGTGAAAAGGTCTCTTTTAAAGAAAATCCCCTATGAACTTTCCAAAGGAAGAAAACCAAAATATCTCATTTTAAGGTTTTTGACTGTAAATGTTTTATTTTAAACAATGAAAAAGGAAATTTGGGCAAGTTTGATGCCAAATTTGATGAAGGCATCTTCCTAGGCTACTCTACTCATAATCATGCACATAGGGTCTATAATAAGAGAACTATGTCAATTGAGGAATTTGTCCATATTATTTTTTATGAAACTAACTGAGAGTTGCTGAAAACATTTGAGACAAGTGTAAGTGATTATGAGATCACTAATTTCAAAAGGCTAAAGCTAGATGTAGACCAGTACAATGAAGAAAGAGATGTTGCGGAGCTACAGGAAGTTGAAAATGTTGATATGCATATTGCATATGTTGGAAATACTAGTTTACCTAGAGAACGGAGACTGCCAAGGGACTTGTCACTGGATAAAATCATAGGACAAATTGACAAGGGAATATCCATTAGAAAATGCTTGAACTTGTTTTTGAACCTAAAATTGTTTTTGATGTCTTGAATGATGTTAATTGGGTTAATGTTATGAAAGATGAATTTAATCAATTCACTAGGAATGATGTGTCGATTTTAGTTCCTAGGACTAAAGAAATGAATGTCATTGGTACTAAATTGGTATTCAAAAATAAAATGGATGAACAAGATATCATTGTTAGAAATAAAGCTAGGCTGGTAGCAAAATGGTATAACAATGAAGAAATAATTTATTATGATGAAACATATGCTCCTGTTGCTAGACTAGAAACTATTAAGTTGTTACTTGCATATGCCTGCTTGTATGGTTTTAAATCATTTCAAATGGATGTGAAGAGTGCATTATTGAATGGATCTATAAATGAGGAAGTATATTTAACACAACCTCTATGTTTTGAAGATCATAAATTTTCAGGATGTGTGTACAAACTAAAGAAAGCCTTGTATGGACTAAAGTAAGCTCCAAGGTAATGGTATGAGAGATTAAGTATTTTCTACTATCACATTATGAAAGAGGAAAAGTATATAAAACTCTTTTTATTAGAAGGGTTGATAATGATATCATACTGTTCAAGTGTATGTTGATGATATCATCTTTGGTTCAACTAATGAGAAACTTTTCCATGAATTTGTTGCAGCTATGTTGGGAGAATTTGAATTGTCAACAATGGGAGAGCTTAATTACTTTCTAGGCCTCAAACAATTCAATCAGGGAACATTTTTAAATCAATCAAAGTACTATAAGGATCTCTTAAAAGTTTGAAATGGAGAGGTGCAAGGAGGCTGCAACACCCATTTCAACAAGTTCCTATATGGACACTGATGAAAAGGGAATTGTTGTTGATCAAACTAAATACAGAGGGTTAATTGAATCTCTTCTCTACTTAACAACTAGTAGACCAACCATCATGTTTGGTATGTGTCTATGTGAAAGATATCAATCCAACCCAAAGGAATCACAGTACATGCAGCCAAGAGAATCCTAAAATACTTTAAGGGAACTGTCAATGTTGAACTATGACATCCAATCAGAGTTTTATTCAATTTCGCTGGTTATTCTGATTCCGACTTCGTAGGTTTCCAATTAGATATGAAGAGCATAAGTGGAACCTGTCATTTGCTTGGATCAAGTCTAATTTCATGACACACAAGAAGCAAGCATGTATGATATTGTCTATTGCAGAGGCAGAGTATATTGTTGTTGGAAGTTGTTGTGCTCAAATTCTTTGATTAAAATAGCAGCTAAGTGACTTTGGCTTAAAGCTCACAAAGGTAACTCTTATGTGTGATAATATCAGTCAATTAACTTGACTAAAAATTCATTACAACATTCCAGAACTAAACATATTGAAATTAGGCATCACTTTATCATAGATCATGTAAATAATGGTGACTACGAAGTTTATTTTGTTGAAATGACAAATCAATTGGCTGATTTATTCACTAAACCACTAACTAAGGACATGTTTAATTTTCTGAGGAATGAATTGGGAATTTTTTATTTGAATAATATTTCCTAACCTTCAACCATATTAATTTTTATTGTGTTTGTATTTTGTACTAGAAATTAGTTAATTGATTGCTGAGTTCAATCAATTATTAAAGTTTAGTAACTCATGTAATTAATTGGTTAAGTACGTATTAATGCATGATTATTTGTGCAATCTCACGATTTAAATTAGTAATTTGTGCCTTAAAGACGTTGAAATAACTTATTGTAAGTTTGGAGATTCAGAGATTGTCAACACCTAATTTCGTCCGGATGGATGAATCTAATTTTAAAAAAAAAAGTTTCTAACAAAAAAAATTGAGTTTTATTTCTTTTTTAATTATTGGTTATTTTTCTTTTCTCTTTAGCATTAAAAAAAATCATTTTAGTTTGAATTTAAGATTTAATGTTTTTAAATCTAGATAAATATTTACTCTTCTTTTATTTTTATTTGGTTTAATTTCTCATTTTAAGAAGACAAAAAAAAATGAAAAAATATATTTTTATTAGATTTTTATCTTTCTTAAAACTATACATATATTCAATTTCATGTAACGATAACAACAAAAGACAAAAAAAAATTTTGATTTTCCTCACAGCTGAATAAGGTGGCACCTCCCCTTCGTAGCCAACCTCCTTTTAGATATGTCACTTTGCTTTAAAAAAGAAACGTCAAGGCTTCAACTAAGCATTTAGATTTGTTTTTTTTCTTTGTTAATGATGCACACAACACGAGGGGGGTGGAGGGAGGCCTCTCAATTCGTAGGTTTCCTTCTTTTTTTGCTGAGCTCCAGTTTCCACCCTCTGCATAGCAAAAGAAAATACACAGAAAACCTATTATACTTTCACCCAAGATAAGTAATAAACTGAATTCAATTTGAAAGGGGAGGAGAATTGAGAGAAACTGGAGACTCACATTGCTTTCCCTTGGTCTCGTTACTTTCCACTCTTTAGGCTTTAGTGAAAAATACCCACACAACTCACACAACAACTCCCACAATGACTCTGGAAAGTAACAACAATCACAAAGAAAAACAATAGAAAGAGGAATAAAGATAAGATTTGGAGGAGGAATAAAGATAAGATTTGGAGGCTCTAGGAGGTAAGAATCTAGAAATATTTTGTCGTGTATGCTAGAGCTTGTATGATCTGTTGTTCTTCATGCTTAAGCTTCAACTTTTGTGCCTCTGCATCATGCTCATCATGCTCAACATATTTTTCTGTGCCTCTACATCATGTTCAACATACCATTGTGTCAATCCTAAATAAAACTCAGTAAAAATTCAATCCAAGAGAAAACACATTCGATATTTTTATACCTTCAAGAAGAAAGCATAATAGAGCACACCTAGATTCCAAATCATTGGCCACCCGGCCACCAAGAGAAAACAATATAATATCCAATCACCATGCCTCCATTTTCCTCCACCATACAATTCCCCAAGAGCCACCGTGCCCCAAAGAACTCAATATAGAGAAATAAAAATTGTACAAAGCCCTAATTAACTTCTCCGCCGTTGCCGTCGTGCAAGGTGATCACCGCCATCCTCTCTACATTCCGCCACCCTCGCGCCATCGAAAGCCGCCCTCGCCGCCGTTCACAATCACCATCAAGCTGCCACTGTTTTTGTTTGAATTAGGTTGGGGCATGAGAAGAGAGAAAGGAGTTTGAATCTTGGTAAAAAGGAAGAGGAGAATGGAACGGCGCTGCCCTCTTTCCTTTTCCTAAACATATTTGCTACTAAACCTAATTAGGTTAATTTGAAAAGAATCCTTGTTTGGGCATGGGCTTATACTAATTTAAAAAATAGGAAACCTTACGAAGTGGATAAAAACTTTAAATTTGGGCTTGTTTTTTTTATAGGAAAATGATAGTTTGACACTCCTTCTTCTCTTACCTCCATTTGACACTCCGACGTGGCAGTGTCGTCCTGCGTGGCAAAGAAAGAGAAACACAGATGGTTTTCTGATTACGTGGTTCATATTTGTCTTTTTTCAAAGGGTGTCTTTTGTCATTTGCCATCTGAAAAATGCAGGGCAATTTGAGAGGAAAAAGCATATCTCATTTTCTCATTGCACTCATTAACCCCGCATGCTCTGGAGGAGAGAGAACAGAGGAAACAGCAAGATTCGCGTTCCTTCTGTAAGATTCACATTCCTTCTACAAGATTCGCCTTCCTTTTCCCCACTGTCGAAGCTTTACTGTTTGCATTGGTGGTATTGACCCTAAATCCTAAGCTTTTTTGGTACGAAACATGCTTGCTGTGTGTCGATGTTTGCTTCGTTTAGTGTTTAGGGTTTGTTCATATGATTTGGTTTTACTTGCTAGTTATGCATGTATGCGAAAAATGAGATCTTACTGTGTTCTGGGTTGCTGGTGTCGATGTTTGCTTCGTTTACAGTTTAGGATTTATTCACATGGTTTGATCTTGCTTTCTGGTTATGCCTGTACACGAAAAAAAATGGTTTGTCGATGTGTTCTGGGTTGAAGGTGTCGATCTTTGCTTCGTTTACGGTTTAGGGTTTATTCACATGGTTTGATCTTGCTTTCTGGTTATGCCTGTACGCGAAAAAAAATTGTTTCTTGATGTGTTCTGGGTTGGTGGTGTCGACGTTTGATTCGTTTATGGTCTTGGGTTTGTTCACATCGTGTATGTTCCAAAACTAGAAACAGCGAACCAGTTAGGTAAACTGAGCTAACCACTTAGTGCTTTTACCACTCAAACAAATCAGTGTGTTCCAAAAGTACACACAGTGAACCACTTATTTGAACTGAGCGAACCACTTAGACATTCCACCCCTGAGACCCATGTGTGTTCCAAAAGTACACACAGCGAACCACTTATTTGAACTGAGCGAACCACTTAGTGCTTTCACCCCTCAGACAAGTCTGTGTGTTCCGAAACTACACACAGCGAACCACTTATTTGAACTGAGTGAACCACTTAGTTCTTTCACCCATCAGACAAGTTTTTGTGCTCCAAAATTACACACAGCGAACGACTTATGTGAACTGAATGAACCACTTAGTGATTTCACCCCTCACACAAGTTTGTGTGTTCCCAAATTACACACAGCGAACCACTTATGTGAATTGAACGAACCACTTAGTGCTTTCACCCCTCACACAAGTCTTTGTGTTCCAAAACTACACACAGCGAACCACTTATTTGAACTGAGCGAACCACTTAGACATTCCACCCTTGAGACCCATGTGTGTTCCAAAACTACACACAGCGAACCACTTATCTGAACTGAGGTAACCACTTAGACATTTCACACCTCAAACAAATGTGTGTGTTCCAAAAGTACACACAGCGAACCACTTATTTGAACTGAGCGAACCACTTAGACATTTCACCCCTCAAACAAATGTGTGTGTTCCAAAAGTACACACAACGAACCACTTATTTGAACTGAGCGAACCACTTAGTTATTTCACCCCTCAGACAAGTCTGTGTGTTCCAAAACTACACACAGCGAACCACTTATTTGAATTGAGCGAACTACTTAGACATTCCACCCATGAGACCTATGTGTGTTCCAAAAGTACACACAGCGAACCACTTATTTGAACTGAGCGAACCACTTAGACATTTCACCACTCAAACAAATGTGTGTGTTCCAAAATTACACACAGCGAACCACTTAGGTGAACTGAGCGAACCGCTTAGACATTTCACCACTCAAACAAATGTGTGTGTTCCAAAAGTACACACAACGAACCACTTATTTGAACTGAGCGAACCACTTAGACATTCCACCCCTGAGACCCATGTGTGTTCCAAAACTACACACAGCGAACCACTTATCTGAACTGATGTAACCACTTAGACATTACACCCCTCAAACAAATGTGTGTGTTCCAAAAGTACACACAGCGAACCACTTATTTGAACTGAGCGAACCACTTAGTTATTTCACCCCTCAGACAAGTCTGTGTGTTCCAAAACTACACAGCGAACCACTTATTTGAACTGAGCGAACCACTTAGACATTCCACCCCTGAGACCCATGTGTGTTCCAAAAGTATACACAGCGAACCACTTATTTGAACTGAGCGAACCACTTAGACATTTCACCACTCAAACAAATGTGTGTGTCCCAAAATTACACACAGCGAACCACTTAGGTGAACTGAGCGAACCACTTAGACATTTCACCACTCAAACAAATGTCTGTGTTCCAAAAGTACACACAACGAACCACTTATTTGAACTGAGCGAACCACTTAGTGCTTTCACCCCTCAGACAAGTCTGTGTGTTCCAAAACTACACACAGCGAACCACTTATTTGAACTGAGGTAACCACTTAGCTGCTTGTGGGTTCTCGAATGTCATGCTTTAGTGATAAACTTAGGATTCCTAAACAAATATTTATTTTGGGTGGTGATCTTCACGGGCAATAGTACCATACAGTTGCTGCTGCGGTCTTGTTGGACTGATTTTGCAAAGACTGTGACTTGAAAGCAGGAAATGTATGTGTGTTTGAAAAAATTAAAAAGGCATGGTTTTGGTTTTAACCTTGTTATTTTTCTGTGATATAGGCCAGATATGAAAATAACATCTCTAAATCGCAATTCCTGTCTTCTTAATTTTCTCAAATACACATACATTTCCTGCTTTTAAGTTATTGTCCTTTACAAAATCGGTCCAACCAGACTTCAGCATGTATTTTGTAGTGTTACTATTTGACGAAGTGAGGTATTCATGCCAGCTTGTTTATTTAGAAATAAAAAAACTCACTCTGTTAAGTAGGTTTTGGTGCTTGTGGGTTCTCGGATGTCATACTCAGTGATACATTTAGAATTCCTAAAGAAATATTTATGTTGGGTGGTGATCTAAACGGTCAATAGTACCATACAGTTGCTGCTGCAGTCTTGTTGGACTGATTAAAAAGCCATGGACTGATTACGTATGTGTTCCAAAATTACACTTATCTGAATTACACACAGCGAACCACTTATGTGAACTGAGCTAACCACTTATCTGGGTTTCTATTATTTTTTTTGTTCATTATATTGTACTATTGAGTAACGACGTAA
>Ga0209489_110182_pt1 | contig 10855 bp, 10 predicted proteins | sample SiratrowhiteBW_FD_187527 | JGI IMG/M metagenome (GOLD analysis project Ga0209489, IMG submission 187527) | Root nodule microbial communities of legume samples collected from California, USA - Siratro white BW (SPAdes) (version 2) | ecosystem: Host-associated > Plants > Roots > Nodule | place...
ATATAAAAAAAAATTTTATATATATATATATATATATATATATATATATATATATATATATATATATATATTATCATGGTGTTACGTTCTTATAGTTTTCAATAACCTGAACATATTCCATTTTAATAATTATTGGCTATATTGTTCCCTGAGCAATATAATTTAATAAAAATATGATAAAATTTTACAATATAATTATCGTGCTTTTTTGCTAAAAAATGATAAATATGAGCATCAATTTTATTCCTAAATTAAGGATTTACATTTTAATTTTTTTATCTTTTATTTGAATACATTTCCAAAATATAAATTATTTCATATGAAACTTGATACTTATAAAACCTTAATTTTGTAACTGTCTTCTTATAGATTGACTTTGTCACCAAGTTGATGAAACGAGAATGAAGTTTAAAGTTTTGCCTGAATAAATTTCAAGAGTTTTTAAGAGAGAAAAAAATTATCTATAAATTTAAATCAATTTGTATATAAATTATAAACTTTTAAGGAGATAATATGAGAGATTTTTCGTATATTAAAATATATATAAACTGATTTTAATTTATTAAAAAATATATTATTGTTTTATATGTACTTAATGAAAAAAATTAAAGCCTAATTGTGATTGGTCCATTCCTACATGTGGTGTGATGGTGCACTCCCATGACCTCAGTAGTACTTGGGCATCAAGTTTTGTTGGGAAGAATTTTGGTACGATAAGTGTGCTTCTCTTACGACCCCTGGGCTTTCATACCAAATTTATATGCCAAAATAAACAAGTGGGATGAAGGTGGATCGATGCTTCATGTATGAACTAGAAATATATGATTAGACTTGTATCAGAATCTCCAACAAATGGAATACATCTTTACGAATGGAATACTCAAAAGTTGAATACGGAAGCAATTTAGCCAGAAACTCAGTATATAATATGTGGTGAGTCGAAAACAAAATCATATCACTGCAACAATTACACGGTTTATATCATAAATTCCACTCATGGCCATGCCACTTACAATTGTATGGTATAACAACTGCATAATGGTGACCCTAGAATCTTTAGATCAGTGTCAATAATTTGTACCAGAATGTTTAGTTTAACAAATCGAGACCTACTTAATTTTTCTGAATGCTGGTTTAGTTCTACGTTCAAATATGTTGAGATATTAGTTTACGTAAGTTTTTATATAATAAAAACATGTAAACATAAGACACATCATTCCAAAATATGTTTTATTTCTTGTCATCCCTCTTTTAAATACACACTCGTTTTGGGTAGGTAGCTTCCACATCACTATTTCATCATAGCGATGAACTATAACTAAGCCTTATTATTGATGTGAACAAAACTGATGCCTTATTGTTGATCATTGCTATCATTCCTAGGAGCTGTGACAGGTAGCTGACGTTGATCTTCTGGAGAGTTATGATTTGGAGGGGACGGTGACATTATTCCTTGCTGGCATTCTTTAGATTTTCCCCACACAACAAGATACAGTCCAAGAACCACAACTACTGCTCCAATAATACTGATTTCATTCAAATTCAGCACAAAAAGCAAAGGAGATTACAGCAGGTTAATTAATATAATTTTAAAAGATAAAAAAGAGGTACAAGTAAGATGAGAAGCGTATTGAATTATGCAGTACCTTCCAAGGTAGAGTTTCTCAGAGAGGACGATGCAGGCCAAAGTGGTAATGATGATCATACGAAGGGGATTAAAAGCAGTCACAATAACTGGACCCATCGATTTTATCACCACGCCTTGTATGTAATATTGAACTCCCGATGAAACTATTCCCTGTAATGAATTAAGACAACAGATTAATGGGTATTTTCTCTCTTGATTAACAGTTTGGTTTGATTTGATTTTGGATGAATTGAATTCTAGGTTTCTTCACATCACTACCAAATATTTGTGATAGATACTTCTTATTAGTTATTACATCAATATCTATATCCAATTAAAAAACACTGACCGCGTAAGCAGGAGCAAAGAACCGTGTATCCCAACCAATGGCCCAGGCATGAGGGTGATGGTGTTCTGCGAAGAATGCCACGATAGAACTTTGAAGTGCACCTACAAAGCAAACCCAAGTAGCCAGGGACATCTCTGCTGGGTATTTTCTCAATGTTATGACCTACATATCACCAAATCATGACTAGATATGTGATTTTGGGCCAAATTGTTACATATTAAAAACAAATCTAGTTTTATGTGACTTTATATACACTTATGAAGTGGAACCATCCATATATGTTGGATTTCCATATATGAACTTACTTGTAATATGTAAAACGCAGAAAAGCCTGCACAACCAATAAGGAGGAAACATGTCCCTATGATCCAGTGGTTAGCAGTGGGATTGTTCACGTTCTCAGGTTGACCAGCATGGATGGTTGAAGATCCCGTAACACTAAGTGCAGGGCCTTTGTATAGCGCCATTAGCAAAGTGCCTCCAAAAGTTACTATTGTTCCAATAACTTTCGCTCTGCATGTTGCCTCCTTCATCTTCATGTGTTCCAATCTATTTAGTTATAATAAATTAAATGAGTGATATTCTCTGTGTTCTTAGGCTTTTAGGAAACAAGATTTTGTGCTTGTCTTTCTTAATTACTACGTCTCTTTATAGTTCACGTATGTACTTGTTCGACTAAAAAACACATTAATTATAAAATAATACTTCTCACTTTGAAAAACTTGTAATCTACAGTATTTGTTGTTTCATTTTAATGTCTTACCCTGTTTTTTTAATATTCTTTACAAAATATACGTTTTTCTTATTTTATATTAATACTAATTTTTCAATAAAAAACATTTTATATAAGATAGCATTTTTATTTATTCTTTCTATCTTTTTCTTCAACCAAATGAAAAGATGTCATTATCAACATCCTTTTCCACCAAAACATCCGTATACGGGAGTACCATTTGTCAGAGCTTTGGCATATATATATATATTTGATTTCTCTTTTCTTTTTCGAGAAGCTTTGGTGTCCATCAAACTGTTACCTTATTATATAATCTTTAGTCATTAGATTAACTACTTACTTTAGAATAACAGCCATGACAAAAGTGACAGAGGGTGCGGAGTTCATGATAGCAGATAGAAAAGAAGCTGAGGTGAATTTCATGCCCAAGAGGGCAAAGCACTGATCCAGTATTATCCTGCAAGTAACACCATATAACTCAATATCTCAAACTTGAATTTCATATATATATTTGTAAGTGTAAAAGATAATGGGTACTCGAAGAAAGCCAGTGCCATAATCTCTGAAAATATGCGAACACTCATCTTGGGCCGAACTTTCCTGCATAAACAATAGTAATTTCTTTGAGTAGAGCTGAATATGGCTCCTATTAACTTCATTGCTACTTGAGAACAGCGAAAGTGGCTTTAAAAGAATAACATGTAGATGCATGCATAGATGATAAAAGGGAGGTAAGGGGAAGAGACCTTTCAAGAAGAAATGCAAAGGGAGAGAGAGTGAGAAAGGCGATGAGATTACGGTAGACGGTGAAGACGTAATGGCTCATGCCCTTCCTCATGGCATCCATGGCAAAAATGAACATGCCGGCGGAGCCAAATTGAACGGCCAATAACAGCAGGTAGGGCTTTGCATTAGAGAACCACGTACGCATCTTATTCTCTCTGGATCGTGAACCCTATCTATCTCTCTGTGTGAGAAATGATGGAACTTCCTTATATATACCTGCTTTTCTTTATCTGCAATCATGTGCCAAACCAACGCTCTCCGTCTCAATATTTATACGCAACACCTGAATATATGTTTGATAATAATTATACCTAATCCAAAAAGTTGCTTAATATATATTCTCTACTTTATACGTTCCCGACACTGATTACGATTGAAAAGAGAACTCTTTCTTATCATTTTCATCCTCTAATTTATAAAAATCGTATTTTTGTAATTTAGTTATTTGATTTTTAATTATAAATAAATTTGTTCTATCTCAGCTTTTATATATTTGAATTTCTTAATTTTTTATTATTGGTATTTTTTTGTTTATTTGAATACGAGACAGTCGAGTTAACAAAATTCGTAACACTCACCACCTTTTTATAAAATTGAGAAACGGTATATAACGGTGATAACGAATGGTTAATTTGATAATTGTTTAACATATTTTTATTTTAAAATTTGAACACACTTTTTAATAATTTAAATTAAAGGATTTAAATTTCATAAAAAAGGTCTGTAGTAAAAGTTTGAATAATTAAATATTAAAATTGTATTTTTTAATATAGAAATTAAAATTGTAATTAACACGAAAGATAAATAAACAAAGCCTGGAAAATGAGTAAGTGCATATATGCATGGAAGAGCGGTTGTCCGTCAGTGTGCGTATAATATCCCCGATAAGGTTCGCGTCTATCCTAACCACTTTTCATTGCTCAAAATGATCTCTATGTTTTTTTTTTTTTTTTTTTTTTTTTTTTTTTTTTTTTTTTTTTTTTTTTTTTTTTTTTTTTTTTTTTTTTTTTTTTTTCTTTTTTCATTAACTTGGTTCTTTAAGAATGTTTATTTTATGATATTTTTCATTTTCATAAATAAATTATTTTGAATATATAACTAATATTATAATTGCATTTCATTATCAATATTTGTAAACATAAAATTATATTTTGAATATGAATGAAGTAAAAAGATACAAAGTTTTAAAAGTAAAGATAAAATTGTTGAAACATATTGTTTTAAATCAAGATGTATCAGTTTAATATATTTTTTTTTAAATTTAAAAAATGTTTTTATTAAATACATAGTATCAATCTTTCCTCAACGTATATAAACTCTTGTTTTCAATTTCTTATTTTTTTCAATGTAAATTGTCTCCAATATGTAACATCTTATATCTTTCATGGCAAGTATATATCGCAAAATTTAATAATAAAATTGAAAATTTTTTGCATAAAATTTAATATAAATATCTTTATATAGTCATAATATAAAATAAAATAAAATATAATAAAGTTTTTTTATCAGATTGTTGAGGGATCACACCACTTATCAAATCATTTACCGACATATAATACATGATCATATATTTAAAAACAAAGACTACAAGAGTAAGTTAGATAATTTTTCATATAATTTTGGTCTAATTTATTTTTTTTTTCACACCGTAACATAATTTATATGAATTAATCCATATGAGATGACTTTAGATAGTGAATCTAATAAAAAAAGAAGATGGTGTTTTATTAAAAATGTAAAAAAAAGAAGAACAATAACTTCTTAGAAAGATAATGATTTTCTTATTTTTATAGACTTTTTTTAATATTTAAATATTATCTTATTTATATCTTATAGTTAAATTCTAGATTTTAAGGCTTTATACAATATAATTTATTATAATAATTATTGATATAAATGTCATAATTTAAATACATATAATTATAAAGTAACTTAATGTAAGATAAGTATATATGGAATTAAAAACCTTAATTACATGTCACTATTTTAATAAACAATCCACAGTTTTTTTTTTTAAATTTCCTTTTAATAATTTCCTTATCTCTTGTAATTATATATCATGATCTATTTAACTCTCTCGTATTTTGTATTCAAATCTCGTTAATGTCTAGACCACCTATTAAAATCTCTAAATTTAAATTTTTAAATTATTTTTTTCTTAAAAAAGCTCTGTCATGGGTGATTGTGATTTGTTTTGCATCAATTTTATAGTATATTTTTTCTTTTATTTTATTTCTCTATTTTTTTTAGTTCTTTTTAAGATTGTAGTAAAAATTGGATATATTTATTTTTGTTAAAACTATTATCCGTTTGTTTATGATATCTTTTATTTTAACTAATTTATGTTATTCTACCATTTTCTTTAATTTTATAGTGAGTGTGTAAAATGATTAAAAATATATGAAAATAAAAATTATATTGATAAAAGAGTAATTATCTTTTTTTGAATGACGAAGAATTAAAATTAATGGAAGTATTTGAAGGATACTCCAACTCTATTACAATAATATAAATGATAACACATCTACAAAGGGCTACAATTGGACAACCATAGATTTATAAATGAGCAAACCAGAGTCGCTAAGACCTCCAACAACACTAGCACAATACAACTGGAGATACAACATGAAAAACAGTAAAGGACAGAACCCAACAAATGTATAACATTATGAGGGATATTGCATTTTTACACAGCCTATGACTTTTCTATAATGGCCACTACAAATGTTAGGATCTTTTATACCAATATCATTCTAAGTCCAAGGCACCCTCAAGAATGAATGTCTTCCTCCACCAAACGTAAGGTACCACACCCGTGTCTTATTATCTTATTGATCCCAATATGACTCACCACAATTGGCTTGCAAAATCAAACACTCCACCAGCATAACCCTACACACAAAAGAGATAACACAGAGACCAACACTAAACTTACCATTCAACCCCACACTCTCGATCCGCCATTAGCGGTTCGCACTAACCCAAAGCCTTTCCTCACTGCACATATTAACCTCTAGGTGTTTTCTAGGCACTGAACAGGGCACATACACCATTCAGAAAAAGAACACTTTACCATCTTAAATCTAAACTTAGCCTAAACCCATACTTTAAGTTGTGCCATAACAAAAATCTCAGTATCATCAACTACCCCACTATTAAACATCACATTATTTCTATGTCTCCAAATCTCCCATACTAATGCTACCCACATACCTTTCCATACAACATTGACTTTCTTATTGCACCAAATTAAATAGAAACTCAAAAAATGATTCTGGTAGTATTAGGCCTAATAGAATATCCAACGGTCACAGTTGTTCCACACTTTTTGCACAATTGTACTATCAAAGAAAATGTGTTGTATTGTCTCATCTTCATTGTTACAAAGCGGACACAACGTACTTGACAACACAACCTGTCTCCTAACCAAATTAACTCTGGTAGGAAGCTTACCGAGTATAACCCTCCACGCACAAACTTATGCAGGTCCAGCCGCTTTAGTGTTCCAGATTTGCTTATACCAAGATCTATCTAAAGACAAATCATATTCCTTTAAAGCTTTATAGCCAGAGCAAACTGTATAACAATTGGGTTCACCATCTTTCCAAAGCCACCCGTCATCCAAATCCCTCCTCCATTGAGCAGTAGAAATCAACATTAATAATTGCTTCTCCAATTCATTTTCCACACAAACAACTCTCTCCTCCAACACAGATTCCACCTTATACCTTCCTCAATACCATTATTCGCCCATGGGCCCACCTCACAAACAACATTGTTTGAATTAAGGGACAACAAGTGTAATATGGGAAATTTGTGTTTGAGCGGTACATCACCTAACTATTTATCCTCTCAAAATCTAATGCAATTCCCCTTACCCAATGTCCACCTAATCTTATTGTCAACCAGTTTCGGTCATTCCCAACATCACAAATTGTACACATATCTCTCCACTAAAAAGAACTCTTATTGTTAACCATAGAAATCTTCATGTCCCTCCAAGAACCATATATAGAATCTAATATGTCTCTCCACGCTCCACCTTCCTCCATCCCAAGTCTCCATTTCCATTTAGCTAGAAGGGTTGCATTAAATTTGCCAATATCTTTAATACCTAATCCCCCTAAAATAGTCGGGGAACAGACCTTATCCGAAGTCACCCAGGCAATCTTTCTACCTTCATACCCCCAACCCTAAAGAAACTTAGCTTGAATCTTCTTAATTGAGCTACAAACCGTGCGTGGGGCTTTAAAGAAAGATAAATAAAATAAAGGTAGAACATTGATAACGGACTTAATGAGACATCTTTTACCTGCTATAGAGAGAATTTTTCCTTTCCAAGAAGATAACCTAGCCTTAATTTTACCAATTATAGGCCTCTAGAATGCCACCCTCCTTGGATTCCCTCCTATGCTCATACCTAAGTACTTAAAGGGAAAGTTCATCCACCCACTATTTAAGCATCTGGTAAAAACCACGGAATCCACATCAATTAACCCTATATAGTATTAACATGACTTTTATAAAAGTTAACTTTCAGACCAGAGACAACTTCGAAACTACGGAGTACCACTTTAATTGCCAAAACACAACGGAGTTGCGGTTGACAAAAGAATAGAGTGTCATCCGCAAACTGCAACAAATTAACATCCACATTCTTGTAACCCACTTTAACCCCTTCAAGAATACCTATTCTGGATGCTTCCCTAACCAAACCCGCCAATCCCTCTACAACAATAATAAAGAGAAAAGGCGTTAAGGGATCACCTTGTCTAAGTCCCCATTTAGGTTTAAACTCTTTAGTAGGGCTCCCATTGACCAAAATCGACACAATAGCTGAATTAAGACAAGCTTTAATCCAACTACTCCATTTAGGGTGAAACCCTAGTCTGCTCATCATGTACATCAAGAAATCCCAATCTACAGAGTCGAAGGCCTTTCCAAAATCCACTTTCACTATGACACCCTTAAGCTTGTTTTTCCTTAGATAATCCACTGTTTCATTGGCAATAAGGACACTGTCCAACAACCTTCTACCACTAAGAAACACAACTTGATGTTTATCAATGACTTTCGGCAAGACCCCTTGAAGTTTATTTGCTAGAATCTTAGCAATCACTTTATACATACTCCCAACCAGAGAATTGGGTCTATAGTCGTTCAAACACTACAAGAAAAAAACTATTTAGAGACCAATTTTTAGCTACCAAATGAAATGGTTGCTAATTGTGACTAAAATAGTCACTAAATTAGATTTTAGTCACTAAATAACTATAAAATAGAAGTAATGATTGAATTTAGTGACCAATTAAGTTAAGATAATTGATATCTAACATTAGCTACCAAGGTTTTAGTGACCTATGCCATTAGATTCTAAATTAGTCTCTAACTTAATTAGATACCAATTTAGAATATAATGACATATGTCACTAAAACTTTGGTAGCTAATTTTAGATACCAATTATCTTGACTTAATTAGTCACTAAAATCAATCATTACTTCTATTTTATAGTTATTTAGCAACCAAAACTTGATTTTGTGACTATTTTGGTCACAATTAGCAACCATTTAATTTGGTAGCTAAAAATTGGTCTTTAAATAGCTTTTTTCTTGTAGTGAAAGTAGATGGATTCTTCCTCTTAGGTACCAAAATGATAAAAGACGTGTTATACCCCCTAGGGATATACCAACACTCATAGAAATTATAAACATCCTTAACCATATCAGCTCCAATTATGTCCCAGTTCTTCTTAATAAAGTGAAAATTAAACCTATCTGGACATGGACTTTTAGAGCTCTCACACTGGTTCACAACATCAAGAATTTCGGTGTCACTAAATTTACAACATAACATGTCACTATCCTAAACTAAAAAAATAAAGATAAATTAAGAAAATTAATTTGAATGTTATTAGTATAAAGCTCTTTTACACAAACATTGATAATTCACATTATATTATTAATAAGTTAGTGTGATAATGAATCAGTTTGTATAAAAAAAATTATAATTAATATATACTTTAATACTTAAATTATATTATAATACTGAATGGTAATAATTATTCATTATAAAATCATATGAATTATAAAGTTATAAGATTTTATTTTAGTAATATATGAATAATAATTCATAAAATACCGTTGTAGTAATAAATTGAAAATCGAATGTTCTTAAAAAAAAATTGCAAATCCTATAATTTATACTCCAGACAATGAAACCACATGTTAAGATGTGATAATGTCGCAACCGGGACGGTGATCATAAAAAAGTTTTAAAGTTTAATAAAACAGAGGAGTCACTACCATAATTTATTAAAGGAAAAACTATGGAAAAACCAAAAAAACTCGGATAAGGCAAGTTCACGAAACCGGATTTAGAGTCCGGGAGTCGGTTACGTGTGGGAAAGGTATTAGCACCCCCACAACGCCCGCCCTAAGGCGGTACCTTTAATTAAATAAGTAAAATAAAAAGTGTGGTTTTTTCAAAATATTTTATTTTTCCCAAAAAGAATGCAATGCAAATGATAACAAAGAGAATATATTATTTTTTAAAGGGGGAGCCCGACAAGGATTTGACCTCGCTCCTACGTATCTCTATCAAGGATAGAGAATCAGGGTTACGTAGTTCTTTTTTTGATAGAATTGTCGGTTGGTTTGATATTTTGAAATTTTTGAAAGCTTGAGAAGGCTTGGGTTTGGAAGTAAAGGAAATGAATGTCGTCAATGCCAGGTTTAAAGCCTGGGCTTTGGGTAAGTTGCCAAGTTTAAAGCTTGGGATTTGAAAAATAGTGCAAGTTTAAAGCTCGGGCTTTGAGAAACATTGTCAGGTTTAAAGCCTGGGCTTTGAATAGGGTGCCAAGTTTAAAGCTTGGGCTTTAAGGAGCAATGCCAGGTTTAAAGCCTGGGCTTTGAGTAAAGTGTCAAGTTTAAAGTTTGGGCTTTAGTAAGATCATATATGTAAAATAGAAATTCTTTGTTCAGGGGTAGTTTCGAAATTTAGAGCAGTGTAGGTGCATAGCCTAATTAACGGGGGTGTAGGAAGTAACCACACCAATCAAGAACTTAACTATGCTAAGGACATTTTGGTAATTGTGAAGAACTAAGGTGTAGGTCTCAATAATGGAGGTGCAGGAAGTATTTCCACTAATCAAAAACTCAACTTACAATCAAGGGTATTCTGGGAATCGAGAAAAGATGTAGGTGCAGGTTTAAACAGGTGGGGTGCAGAGAGCACCCCCACCAACAAGAAACCACTCAAAACCCTAGGGTTAGATGCATGAGGTGCAGGTGGCGACCATGGCAGCTCTCCTTTGAGGCAACAGGGGACACGGCCGGTGTAGGCGGCGGCAGCCAGGGGAGC
>Ga0209489_110184_pt1 | contig 10852 bp, 8 predicted proteins | sample SiratrowhiteBW_FD_187527 | JGI IMG/M metagenome (GOLD analysis project Ga0209489, IMG submission 187527) | Root nodule microbial communities of legume samples collected from California, USA - Siratro white BW (SPAdes) (version 2) | ecosystem: Host-associated > Plants > Roots > Nodule | place: USA...
ATAAAAATATATATATATATATATATATATATATATATATATATATATATATATATTAAAAATATGTTTAGAAGCACGATTTAAAAAAAAATATAAAATAACACAATTTTTAAAAGGTTAAAAAAAACATGTTTCAAAATACGATTTACTGAGGATATTTCTTTAAAGCTAAATCTAATTTAGAGGCATAATTTTTTCAGCTTTTAAAGTTGTGTTTCTAAACACGATTTATTTACATTTATAAAAAAAATTATTAACAAATTCAAGAAAGAATTATATTTTTTAGTACAAAGACCTTATATCAATATCTTAACTGTATGCTTTAGATACTTTATATGTATTGGAAAAAAATATCAATGAATGTTGTTAGAATTATCAAACCATATAAGTTTAAGGTTTAGCTTTTAGGTTTAAGATTTATATATATTGTTCATTTCCAACTTTAATTTCATAATAGCCAAAATATAATTAACCTCGGTTTTATGTCTTGCTAGTGATAAATTAAATGTATTTTTATTATTTTCCAAAATTTTCTTTAATTGCTATGATTCAACATCGTCATCCAGATCAGACAAACAAATCAATTTCAAAATATAGCATTGTTTTTATTTTTGTTTGCTCAAATGGTTTTATTTCAACTCTTTGTATAATTTAATGTTACTGTAATATATTGTCATGCCTTTACATTGTTTGATGCAACTTGAGGTTTACCATTTCAACAATATAATTTTCTAATCTTTGAATTATTTTTCTTCATATTCTACCTAACTAAAAACATCCAATATATTAAGAGAACATTTCTCTCCCTACATGAATTTTCTAGTACTAAGTTAACAAGTAACATTTATAACTAATAATTGAAACTTAATTTTAAAATATTTACAATTTAATTATTGTATATTTGAATCTTTCAAAAAAAATATAATAATTTGGACTAGTATTTTTATTTTAACAAATTAATTTTAATATTTTACATGCATTAATATAAGAAGTAGAAAAGAAAAACTGACAGGTTAATCCCTTTTCACATCCTTAATATTTATTTCGTTTTCTTATCATTATTTTTATTTAAATAAAAAAAATTTGAACTTCTTTTAACCATTCAACCATCATCAAGTTTTCTCATGAGAGTCTGAAAGAGTAAGTCAATTGCTATAATGCAGGCCTCTGTACTATGAAAGAATCTCTCTAAATCATTTTGCCGCCCATTCCAAACACTACTTTTTTGTTTTCTTCTCTTCATCACTCAAGCCTGGTTGGTCCCATTTTTGTTTAAATTCAAGGTGAATCATGAATGTATTCAAATGAAATTTCAAACTGCAAAAAGATACAATTTTAACACATATAATTAACATAAAAAAATATCTATTTTTATGAAAATGATGAAATTCTATCTACGTCGTGTCAATATATATGATACTACTTACCCATTTATATAAAAGCCTTTAAAAAGTAGCTTCTTTTAAAACTTTGATGAAGATTTGTAAATTGAAAAATGGGTTCCCACATGCACCCATGCACGAGGCATTTATTTATTATTAGGAGATGAAAAGGTTTTGTTTTTGAAAGGTCATATGGTATTAATGAGGGTGATGTTCTGTTGGAGGGAAGTGAGATTGAGACCCAAAAGCAAAGCATGAATGGGCAAAATTTGTCGTATTTGAATTTAGTAAATGCCATTAACAGTGATCAATGTTCCTATTTCCATCAAAGGTGCCGGCCTCAATCTTTCTTTCCAATTGCATTCTTATGCCCCTCACCTTTTCCCTTTTTACACTTTTTACACATTCTTATTCAGTTTCATAAAAATATATTTAACATAATAAATAAGCGAATTAGTAGAAAATGTTTTGTTAAAGGATTTAAAAACTATCCTCATGAAGGGGAAAGAGCGCAAATTGCAAGAAGTTGAGGTAGGAAGATGCAAAAGAGAAATGTCAGTATCAGCATGTAAGCGCCAGAGAGAAAGGGCAGAAGGAGGGAGACTGAGCCAAGTCAGAGTCTGTCTTCAAACTTCCAAGCTCCGACACAGCTTTTTAACCATTCTCGCATTGCCACTATGCTTCATTTCTAGGGTTAGGGTTTTTGCTTCTCAGACAAATCCAAATGGACGAAGATTACGACTACAGAAGGAAGGCCAAGATTGCACTCATCGCCATTCTGGTCATCGCTTCCCTCGCCGTCTTTGCCTTGCTCGTTGCCTTTGCTTACTACTGCTACATCCTCAACAAGGTCTACGACCGCCGCAAAAGCCTCAAAAAAGGTTTGGCTCTCTCTTTGGGAAGTGTGCCGAATTTCAGTGTTCGCTTTGTATTCCTCTTCAAACGCCGGAAATTATTCGGTGGAACTGTTGCTGACCATTATGTACTGACATGCAGTTGAGCTTTTCAGTTTATGAAAAAAATTAATAATCTTTAGGTGACGTGTGATTTATTTCTGTTAATTGTTTTATGTGAATTTGAAAATTTAAAGACTTGACTCATGAAGACTTGTCAGGTGGTGGTTTGGGACTATCTAATAATTTATTGCCATGTGGAGATTAGTTTTGATTGCGGTGTGGTTTCGTTTGATTGAAGGGAAGTGTTAGATTTGGTGCCATTGATAATGGGCTATGTTATCTTATGTGCTTTTTATTTTGGTTTGATTGAGGTTTTGCTCGTTTTGTGTTTTTCCCCCTCCTGGCCTTGTGGGAATTTTGGTAAAATTGTGTTATTATGACTTTTTAAGTTTTTTTTTTTTTTTTTTTTTTTTTTTTTTATATGGAGGGGTTGGGATTAGTTGTGTTTCGTGTAGGTTTAGATTAAAGTGGAGAATTTGACTAATGCAAGACAGGGGCGTTCTGTTGATAGATTTATGTTGCAATTGTGTTGTTTGTTGTTTTTAATGTTTATGTGTGCTCCTTTCTTGTCTTCAAATTTTGGTGGAGTTCGCATATCAAGCAGGATAAGTTGGACCTGTTCGGTTTAAAAAGAAAAGACTGTTCCTGTTTTCCTTTCATGGATTCACAAATAATTACGAAATTCTGTTTAAGTTCTCAACAATGATGAATATTAACAAATTGACAATGGTGAAAATACCATTTTTTCTATACAACTGTTTGAAAATATTGAACAAAGTGAAAATAATATGATTTTTTTTAATTATTTGTGAAAGCAAGGAAGGAAAATGGAAATTACTTATTCAACCCAAGTTGATCCTTATATTTCCTTTGTATTCACATTTAATTAGTTCAATTAATGATCCCATATCAATCTCTACACTTGTAAAAAAAGTAAGTATCATGCAGGCAATATTAATACTGCCAGTTCATTGATATTCATTTATATTTTTTTTCTCTACGGTTTGTAATTAATTCTCATCTGTATTGTTTGAGAGTATTCAATAGATGGGAAAAGGGAGTACATTGAGTGTTATTATGTTTTACCCTTTCTTTCAAGATTTTAAACTAAATGGTTTGAAAGTAACTTCTCTGTTTTTACTTTAAAACTTTATATCTTTCTTTTTTTTCTACTTTACTTGAGTAAATTGAGGTCCCACTTACTGACAGATTTTGCTTGATTTTATATTAGTTGAAGACGCCAACCTTAATGAGAATAGTGACTTTGCAAATCTGCAAGTTATTGCCGAGAAAGGACTTCAGGTGTTCACTTTCAAGCAGCTGCATTCTGCAACAGGTGGCTTCAGCAAGTCGAATGTCATTGGCCATGGTGGATTTGGACTTGTTTACCGGGGAGTGCTCAATACTGGCAGGAAAGTTGCAATTAAATTCATGGATCAGGCAGGAAAGCAAGGGGAAGAAGAATTTAAAGTAGAGGTTTGTTACTTCTTTTCTAGAAATCAATTGTTTCTTTTCTAGGCACAATGGGAAAAGGAATGCATTGTTCTTCATGTTTATGCGTTTGATTTCCCCTATAATCAAAATAGTTAAATTTTTAAACCGTACTCTTTTTGGCCGAGTCAATGAAGTAAGTAGCTTTTAGAAGCCAATTCATTTTGGTAATTGAATTGAATTGGTTGCTTACATGTTACTGTAGGTGGAATTGCTAAGTCGGTTGCATTCACCATATCTGCTGTCATTGCTTGGGTACTGCTCTGATAGTAATCATAAATTGCTGGTGTATGAATTTATGGCAAATGGTGGACTGCAGGAACATCTTTATCCTGTTAGCAGTAAGTTACGAAATATATATTTGCTTGAAAGCTTTTATTCTTTGCTAATTTAAAATCCTGCAAATGGATGATATGATACTACAACTAACTTTTCGTACTTGACAGACACTAGTCCAGACTCATCCTCATAATGGGATGGATGTGTCATATGTTACGGAATTTTGATATAATAATCTCGGCTTTTGCTATACTTAATCTGTTTTCTCGCTACAGGGTCCGGAACAAGGAAAAATTGCTTAGAACCTTTTTTAGTTTGAATGAGTAATTCTCAGTTAGAAATATATTTGATGATAGATTAATCTGTTAATCTAGCAGTATTGAATATCTGATTTAAATTGATGAAATTATTGATTGGAAACAGTCCGGCCAGCATGTACCAGTTTGACTGTTACGTTTGGTTCTCTTAGTAACTGACTCCTTACATTGTTTCTTCTCTTCTGTTGTGTAAAGTTGAATGTCATGTCCATATAAGCAAAGAAAACAATTTTCACCAAATTATCTCTTTTGCATTCTCTTTTTCGAACTTCTTCACTCTGCAAGGCTTTTTCTTCCCTTGTAAAAGTTTATGATGACTATGGGTTAGAAGTGACACGTCGAATCGAACTATGTTCCATGCATATTACACAATCTGGATAGTGGCCTTGAAGTGATAACCATGTTATGTCAATCTTAAATTACATTATATGTTCGATTTGTTACTGCCTTTTCAGATGTCTACATTTTATTTAGATAGTTCGTAGGTGCATAAGTAATTTATATGCGATCTTCTTTGAGGAAAGGTCATAAGTTGGTCAGTTTATATATAGTTGACAATCTTGCAAGAGAGGAGAGATTTGCCTCCTGATTGATTTTGCTCATCCTCTAGTCTCTCTTTTAGGGGAAGAGAGCCCTTGGGCAGGAAAGACAGTAGTTATCTTATCTGTTCTAACAGGAGTGGGTGTTAAAGAGGTTTACTTGATGCTGCAATACTTCCCTCTAAATCTCTAGGTGTATTGAATACACTGCAAAATTTGATGGGTCATGTATGGCGTAAAGTTTGTTTTAAAATAATTTCTATTCTTAGTTTGTCTGTCTGAGCTAGTATAAGAACTTGACCTGAACCTGGAGCAAAAATCTGCTTATTATCTCTCCGGTTACCATGAAACAAAATTTTGCAATGATTTGTAGTAGAATGTTATAATTATAATTGTTTCTTATTCCATATTTTTGGGTTGTATTGATCTTTTTCTTTATACTCGATTAACTGTCTCTTATTGAAGACGTTACAAGATAAAAAGTCATGTTTGTCTCCCCTTATTCTTTCTTTAAATTTTCATATTTAATATAAAATGTCCAGAGTGTTGCGTCTGCAGCCATGTTTGCTAATTTTTATTAGTTATTTTGTATGTTTGAGTTGGTTTTGATGAATTAATTTTCTTCTAGATTCTATTATTACACCCGTAAAGTTGGATTGGGAAACTCGATTAAGAATAGCACTTGAAGCTGCTAAGGGGTTGGAATATCTTCATGAGCATGTCAATCCCCCAGTTATTCACAGAGATTTTAAGAGCAGTAACATCCTCTTGGATAAGAAATTTCATGCCAAAGTTTCTGATTTTGGATTAGCAAAGCTTGGACCTGATAGAGCTGGTGGACATGTTTCAACTCGAGTTTTGGGCACCCAAGGATATGTTGCCCCCGAGTATAAATCTTACCTTTATTTTAAGAGTTTTTCTTTGAATAATTCTCATGAAAAACTAATGTTGTGTTTCTCAATGTTTGTTTGTGCAGATATGCACTAACAGGGCATTTAACAACAAAATCAGATGTGTACAGTTATGGTGTTGTACTTTTGGAGCTGCTCACTGGCCGAGTGCCTGTAGATATGAAGAGACCTCCAGGAGAAGGTGTTCTTGTTTCTTGGGTGCGTTTGCTAATTCTTTTCACCAATCAAGTTCTAAATTGATTCTGTACTGCTTGGTTATAGTGATTTAATCAATTGGGATTCCAGTTTTTTCTATTCATCCGACACTGAGTTAAGCACTAGCTTTTTCTAACAAACTTGCATGTGCGATGTGGTTAGGCTCTGCCTCTTTTGACCGATAGAGAAAAGGTTGTCAACATTATGGATCCTTCATTAGAAGGACAGTACTCTATGAAAGAGGTTGTCCAGGTGGCTGCAATTGCTGCAATGTGTGTGCAACCAGAGGCAGATTATCGTCCTCTCATGGCAGATGTTGTGCAGTCATTGGTTCCACTGGTGAAGACTCAAAGGTCCCCTTCAAAGGTGGGAAGCTGCTCTAGTTTCCACTCCCCCAAGTTGTCCCCCGGCCCAACATCCACTTAGTGCTTGTAACATATATTATCAACATTTAAATGAAGGATAGGTACATGCTCACCTAACTTATATTTCTAGCTTCGTAGTAGTTGCCGTTTCCTTGTAATCTTGAACCATGCGATACTTTTTGGAGAGGAAAAAAATGGTGGGTTCAATGCTAATGTTTAATTTGTTGAAATGTTAGAGTTGTTCATCTTGGTTTGTGATGGAAGGTTCTGCTTAAGAATCTCTTTCTAAGTCTCCCATAATTGATGGTTGGTTGCTTTATAAATCATTATGGTTTTCAATTATCAATTATTGTACCCTTGAAGGCAAACAAAGAAAAAAAAAAAGAGAGAAAGCAATTGAACACGCCTCAGGGGATTCATCATCTTATTGTCCCTTCGTACGACTTTTTCCATTCTTGTAGTTACTACTGGCTGAGGCACAGATTTCTGTGGAAGGTTGATCATGGCAAAAGGATAAAAAGCTGAAGGCTATTGAACGTATGATGAGCTAAATAATTAGAGCGTGTTTGGTTAAATACGTAAATATGATTGTTAGCAAGATTCTCAAATATTTAAACCTATTTCTGTTTCTAGTACGTTAAAGAGAAACCGTGTTTAAACTTCTGTTTTCCTACATTTGATCATCGCCCCATATCTTCATGTTCCTAAACCCGTCATTGTCATGGCGACGTATGGAAAATTGAAACCATTTTTAATTTCTGTCAAAGAAATGTAGTTATTAAATATTGTTTGTCTAAAAGAGTAAGCGAAGTAGCAATTCATGCATTGCCAACACTGACATAAGACGACCTTAGAATGGTGCCAACTGTTTCGTTTATTTATAAATCAAAATATGAGGACAAAGTAAGGTTTTTTGTTTTGAAGTTAGTAATCTATGCATTTGTAACTATATTGTTTTTTTTTTTATATAAGTTGAAAGAAGAGAAATACTGTTATGTTTTTCTCCTGCATAATGTCATCATATCATATGACCTGTAAGTCTCTTAAGAAGTAGGATTAAAGAAACATCTGTCATTCTTTGAAATAATATATTACTTTGAAATCGTATCATTAAATTAACATCTTTGTAATCACTAACACACTGAGAAAGGAAAACAAAACAATTTTTACTGTCAAAAGGAAAATAAGACTTCAAAGAAATATTTATCACTTGTATTGTTGAAGGAAAAAAATTACAAAGAGTTTTCTTAATAATAATAATAATTCTTTATTTTCTTCTTAAATTTCCCTTTCAATAGACATGAAGATTTTAATTTTTCATTCGTCTCCTTATAATGAAGTACATATAACTTTCTCTGCAAATATTTCTTGAATTTAAAAACTTTCTTTACTTTAAACTGGCGCACTGTCTCCTTCTCCCTGAATTTTCGTTAAAAACGTACATAATGATAACGATAATTTATCTGATGTTGAATTAGCCATAGTTCTGACTTTGATATGGTTGAATTTGTAAGTGTATGCGACCAAGCTTTCAAAGGTCCTAGTTTCAACGGGCCAAACACATCTCAATAATAAACATGTGTGAAGTGAGTTACAATCACAATCTATCCTTATATATCCAATTAAGACACATAACAATTTCACCAAATGTGACTGCAGATTTCCCTGTCAAATCATTTATATCATGTAGAAATTCAAACCATTCAATTTCATCTTCGTCAACCTTTATTAAAAGTTCTAAAAACCATTTTTCATATGAATACGATGCACCAAAAGGTGCACACAACCAACTTTTTTTTTTTTTTTTAATTTTCAACAATACCCATTTTTTTGTCATTTGTTTTGTTAATTTTGATTTGACAAAATAACTGATCTAGACAAAGATGTGTTTGACTGAACCAAATGTAATTGAAGTTAGGTTAAGAGGTTCTTTATGTGCATATGCAACTTGTAAAAACTCGTCAAACAGATCCCAGCTTTTGGTTCTCCTAAAAAGGATATATATACATGGTTATGATTAGAATCACTTTTATGGGTGGTGGGTGATTCAAGCTCTTTCTTTTTTGCTACATCTTTGCGTTCAGTATATTATGAATTATAAATGATACTGACGTGTAAAGTAACACCAATCATGCATCTCCTTTCATTAAGGCAAATAACAAATAAATTAAATAAAGATAGTGTTATAAAACCAAATATCACACATCGTAGAAATTAAAAATACTTTGTGCGATTTTATCATAGTCTTAATTAATCTCATTGGTTAAGAAAATAATTTTTAATTGGAGATTGTATGAAAGTATTAAGATTAGAAAAAGATATATTTTTATATATACCTAAATATAATTTTTTATTTATAATTTCTTACTCAATATATTAAGTGTACCAGTTAACATTTCACTTTTTATTACCAAAAAAAGTATTAAATGTTGTTTTCCTTAACCACACATTGACTATTAATATTACTAAATAAATATAAGTTGAGATGTCATATTTACTTATAACATTAATATAAATATATATATATATATATATATATATATATATATATATATATATATATATATATATATGTGTGTGTGTGTGTGTGTGTATGTAGATATATATATAGTGTGTGTGTGAATTTTCTTTTATAAATTTAGGTTTAAAATCATATTTCAAAATAGTATACAAATTTATCTAAGATCTATTATTGGGTCACCTATGCTCTTGTCGCCAATGTTAAAAAAATTGTCTTAATTACATTTATTTAGTTCTAGTTGTGGTTTTTTTGGGAAGTTGTTTAAATTCTAATTCTAGGATGGGGTGGTTTAATCTTAAATCAATTATTGCTATGTAGGGACAAATTAAAGTATAAAAAGTGACAACAAATATTTATTTTTATACTCAAGATTTGCCCCGATACAAGAAAGATGTACAAAAAATTTACAGCAACATTTGATATAACTAAAATAAAATATATAAATGATATATAAATCTTGCTTTAAAATTTAATTTTAAAAAATTGAGTTAAGTCTAAACTCATCTTAAAATGAAAGACATAATATGAAAAATCTGTGACATTTATTGATATTATTTAAAATATAATAATAAAAAAATATTAGTGAATGAAAAATAAAATTAAATTTAGATCTCGTTACATGAATCAAATGTAAATTCTCGAAAATAATAACTATACAGTAATTCTTTTTAACACGTGTTTTTCTTAGTTTGGAACAGTATATTTTTTATGTTATAATTAACTTTTAGCATGGAAGATTTTTAATTAACTAAAAGCATTAACAACACTTAAATATTTAGTTATATATTATGTGCGAATTAGTGATGACTATGGTATAGTCTCACACAGCCTAATAACTTTTGCAATTCTTTTATCAAAATTTACTTAAAACTAGGACATTATTATTAGTGAAATTTATTGAATGTGAAGTAGAATGTTCACAAATTTTCATGATTGTAATAGAGAGGGTAAGTTGTCTCAAGAAAAAAAAAATCTGAAACTGTGAAAATTAGTTTTGCACTTAAAATATGTTTCTAATTTCTTCGTATAGAAATGAAAAAGTATAACAACATACATAACAAAAAAAAATCTATAAATACTTAATATTAAAACTTTTACTTTAGAGGTAATGTCATGATGTGTTACATAATTAAATCATGAGTCAATTAGTTTTGAGTCTCTCTAAGTTTTCCTCCTAAAATATCTCAACATAATTCAAGTGTAATCTTTTATGTCACCCGTTTCTCCCAAAATATTTTTAAAAGTAGAGCATGTATGGAGCAGCCAAATTTGAAATTGGCAGAATTTTTTCCCCAAATTTGTTGTGTTTGCATGCACCAACACTCTATATATTGCATACCCTCTTCCATTGCCCTCTTCACCTCTAACACAACACAATAATCACTATTTGTGGCTAAACCTTCAAAGATGGCACCCTTCTTACGTACCCTCTTCTTTGTTCCACTCTTCATTCTTTCTCTCCTTTCTTCTTCAGCCAATGCACAACTTTCTACCAACTTCTATGATAAAACTTGTCCTAATCTTCAAACCATTGTCAGAAATGCAATGGAGCAAGCCATCAATGGAGAAGCCCGGATTGGAGCCTCTATACTCAGATTGTTCTTCCACGACTGTTTCGTCAATGTAAGAACACACTTTCTTGTTTCTTTAATCACTTCTATATATGTTCATGTACACATGTAAGAACATGTGAAACTGATATTCAGCAGAACTAAACCATTCAAACTTATATGAATATTTGATGTTAAATTTTAGTAAAAATAATGCTCATTATTCATGCATATTTTCTATGCATGGTTCGCTTAAAACAAACAATTACAAGTTTTAAGCTTTTAGGTTTACAGTGATAATTCATCAACACTTGTTTTTTTTTTTTTTTTTTTTTTTTTTTCTTTT
>Ga0209489_110185_pt1 | contig 10849 bp, 4 predicted proteins | sample SiratrowhiteBW_FD_187527 | JGI IMG/M metagenome (GOLD analysis project Ga0209489, IMG submission 187527) | Root nodule microbial communities of legume samples collected from California, USA - Siratro white BW (SPAdes) (version 2) | ecosystem: Host-associated > Plants > Roots > Nodule | place: USA...
TTTAACTTTTGAATAACCTGATTCAAATTTTTTAGTTGTCATATTTTTATATTTTTATATAAATTAAAAATTATAATATATATCACACTGAATATAACTTATAAGTATATAAAATAAGTCTATGTTAAAAAAATAAAACCTGATTGATCCTGTCATTTGGTATGTCTTTAAATATAATTTGTAACTTCTAAATTCTCTTCCTTGCATCTGCACAAATTATTTTAAGATTAATTAAACAATAATAAAAAAATGGGATTAATTAATCAATCTCATGTTATTTTTACCTAGTATTGATGCACTTAAAAGGGGTCAAATTGAACACAAACTATTCCTCAATTAATCTACTGGTTAAAGTCTCTAAGTAAAGACACCCGTATAAATGCAAAGTATAGAATGATGAGATATGAGATGAAAGAAATTTCAAATTGAAAACAAGTTGAAATAATATTATAGAAGGAACAAATAGACAAAGGAATAAAAGAAGATAAGTGAAGAAAGAATGAGAGAAGTGGAAGAGTCAGACAAAGATAGGACATATAAAGAGATATCAATCCAATAGGAAAGAAAAAAATTAGAAAGTTCTGATAGGAAAGATTCCTTGACTGTTCAATTTTTTTTAAATATTATTAATTTATTATAAGAAAGGTTTAAGAATATTATTCATTAAATAATATTTATAGTACCAATATAAATTTAAAGTTATTAAATAATATTTCTAGCACCAATTTAAACTTAAAGTCAGTTAAAATATTTAAATTTTTAATTAAAATTTTGTTAGTATAATTTTAAAATTAAATATTTTTTATTTTATAATAATATGTGAGTATTAAATTTTTTTGAGGCCTTGAGGCTTAAAGCATGTTAAATTTTTTTTAGAACTTTGTGACCTTGAGGCCTAAAGCATATTAAATTTTTTTGAGGCGTTTGAAACCTTGAGGCCTAAAGCGGTTGCTTTAGCTGCTTGGGCCTTGCCACCCCTGCATTATAATAAAATGAATAACTAAAATGAAAATATTAAAATAATCAATAAAATAAAATAAATAAAATAAATATTTTGTTAATATATATTTTATATTATAAAAACAAATAATTAAAATAAAAAATAAAATTATATTAGTTTAATTTAAATTGTCATATTTTATAAAGTAATTTATTTTAATATATTATTATCATTTTAAAACATAACTTTCTTTATTTATTAAGATTTAACGTTTATTTTTTATTTTAATTTAAAAATAGTTTTAACTCTAATTTATATTTTAAAATTATATATATTAAATTATTTTAAAAAATATTTGATAAATTACTTTATATATAATTTATTCTATCATCCATTATGACCCCTAGAAACTTTATACTCACTTTCCATTTTCTTTCTCTCAACATTACTTTCCTCCCTATTTTCTTTACTTTTTTTTCCTCTCTCTTTAATCCTATCAAAACATAAGGGTTGCGTATTGTATTTAGTCTGCTTATTAGAAGGAACGGAATATTATAGCTTGAGCGTGCTCAAATAAATTAAAATTATCAAGTGATATTATAATATAATATTTTCTTAAAAAATAATTGTAAGAATGAATATTAATTCTAAACAGTAATATTAAGAAGGATATTTCTTTTACTTGATAGTTTCTCCAAAAAGTGTGAGAAAAAAATCATTTGATTATTTTGTATATATGTGTATTTTTTGTGTTTTGTACATCTTAAATTTGGTTATCATTAACTCAATAGTTCACAAAATATGAACAAAAATAGAGAAGTGTGAGACTCCGACCTAACAAAGTAGCAATCTTAAACGTACAAACTTCAAAAATAACAGAACATACAAAACACATTCTCTTATTATGAATACGAGCTTTTCTTCAACTCAAGGCACAACAAAAGTAACTTAAAAGAAGGGACTCTAATGGTGATTGGGAAAGGAATTTTGAGAACAAAGCAAAGGGGAAAAAAAGGAAAATCTCTCATCATGGGAGGGAAAAAATAACTTACAACAGAGAAAAAGACGACCCACAAAGTACAACCTCTTCAGCTGAAAACAAACATTTGAGATCATCCTCATCATCGTTCTTATCCATTCCCACACTGTCTTTTTCTTCTTTTTGTTCCTTTCTTCTTTTTATATATCTCACTCTCATGTTTCAGATCCAGGGTTTATCGACACAATTTCTTTATCATTTTCTTATAACTTTTTTGCCACTCAAATAGTTTAACAATAAAAGTTATTAAAAATTGACAGAATTGTCTGCCAACAAAAAACTAAAATGATATTCCCAATTCCAAAACCCCAAAAACCTTTAATTTATTTATTTTTTTAAAAACACCACAACGAAACTTTTCACCACATTCATACGTGTTTCATGCAAAATGTCCGAGTCCCTGACACAACCGCCCGCTGCAGATCCTGCATGCACACATCGCCGCCGCAAAGCACCATTCTCGCCCCGTGCTTCGCGGCGGCGTTCCATACACTCCTCCACTCGCACCCAACACCGTTCAATACCTCACACACCACCAATTCCTCCGCAAAGGAAGTGTTCCTCACGTAAACAAAGTCCCCAATCCACGTCACCTCCACCGAACCTAACTCCGAACCACCAATCACCTTCCCAACCATCTCCTTCGGCATCTCCCCCACTTCCACCATCCCCGAACCTAATTCCCCCGTAACCTCCCACAGCTTCACGCTTCTCACGTTCCCGAATTCCCCCACCACCCCCGCCACCATCAACCGATCCCCTAGTGTTCCACTAACGCAGTGAAAAACACTCTCATCAGGTCTCAAATAAAACGGTCCCTTCCATCTCTTCATCACAGTGTCGAACGAGTATGTCACGCCGGAGTGTTTCTCCGTCAAGTGCATAACCTCTCCGACGACTGCTACCGAAAGCCACGACGACGCCGTGGAATCCTTCAGAAGCGCCGGCATGGAGGGGCACGTCTCCCAGGCGCGGCTCTCCGTGTCGTACATCTCCACCGCGAGCGGATCGTCCTCGAACTCGCACGCGCCGCCAGCCACAACCACGCGCGAGCCCACGCGAGCCACGATGGGGTCGGTGCGCCACACGCGTGGGGAGGGCGCGTGGTGCCAGTCGAGGTGCAGCGCGTCGAGGGAGAAGGCGAACTCGGCGGGGGTAAGCGTGTAGAATAACGAAGAGTGAGAGGAGCGCACGGGGGAGGAGTGAGGGCACGTGCGGTTTTTTATTTCGAGCCACACGTGGGAGCGAGGGTCGTAAGCGTGCAGCTTTGTCACGTGCGTGGCGCGTGGGTTCTGGGTGAGGACGATGAGCCAGGGCTTAATGGGTCGGAGATGTGCGAGAGAGGAGGAGACGGCACGCTTCCAGGATTTTGACACGTGAGAGACTGACACAAGGTGGATGAGTGGCACGTGCGAGATTATTGCCTCTAGAATATCGCCGTGGATGGGTGCTTCTTCTGCAGCTGCCATAATAATAAGCACAGAGAATAATCTTAAGGCGTGGTTGTTTGTTTGTGTTTCTGCATTCGAGTTTTTTCTTAGTGTGTGAGAAATGGTTAAGAAGGGGTTTATATAGTGGTTAGAAATCGATAATTGAAAACAAAAATCTAGTGTATCCAATGGAGGTGTGCCACCTAGTTAGTTCTGTCAGATAGTGTATTGGTGACCGATAGGGACCTCTGTGACAGTCGACAGCCAAACAAGGAATATAGTTAAACTTAAAAACATACAAATAGAGAAAACGAATAAATATAAAAGTAAACGTATTTGGTTCAAAATATAAAAATAGATAAATCATACACAAAAAAGTAACTGAAAATGTAATCGTTTATTATTTTTCTCTTCTCTGTTCTCGTATTATGAAATAAAAAACTCTGAATTCTATAAATTTTAACTATAGTATTTAGTACAAAGTGATCATTTACCGATATAATGTATCTATGTAATTGTAGTTTAAATTCTTTAAAAGAGATTAATAATATAAATAAACATGTTATTTACTGAAACAATTTTAATATAATAACTTTTCTCTTTTATGTAAAATATTATTTTTATTTATTGTAAACTCAATTATTGATACAGTCTATTTGAGATAGATTAGGAATTGAATAATTAATATGCACTTAAAAGTTGAAACAATTGACGAACTTAAAATGTGAAAAAAATAAATAAAGTAGCAAATACAATCATGATAGCCTAAACATAAACATACACAAATTAATTAATTATGTCTATATTCTTCTTGTAAAATTATGCTTTAAACATTTACGACGTATACTAATGTGTTAATACACTATCATCCTAATATAGCAACATAATAATAGAACAACCTAATAAAACTGAGTGAATATATAAAACATAAATAATAATTTTACAAATGATTAAAGAATGTCATTACCGATATATCAAATTATTTGTATTAAGATTCTAAAGAATATAAACCAAACAACTTTAAGATTTGACGGTATTCAGAAAATAATATTGAGTTTAAACATTTGAAATTACATTTGTCCTATTCTGTACAAAATTCATGATTAACCAATTTTTACAATTTCGCCCATTTAACATAACTCCTAATATATTAGTTTTCCAAAATAACAGCGGATCTTCATTGATTGTTTATATTATACTTTAATTTATATAATATAAAATATCATTCAAGTTTGAATATATTAACTAAATTTTCTCTCTCTACATGTGTCATGTTAATTATATTAATTTTTTAGAAATTAAGATTTAGGATTTATACTGAATTATTTTAAATAAACTATTATTAAGAACAGAATTAAACATAACATCTAATTCGTATCGAAGTACTCTTAACATAAGAGCTATAACATAAAATCTAATTATTACAATTATAGTCCATCTAACTAATTTCAAGTAGCATTTTTGCATATGTATTATACTTAACCTAAAGGTTCTCATTCTTCATAAAACTCCTCTTAACATCATAAGTTAATATAAAAAAATTACTATAAAACCAACTCATTATAAATCACTTAAGAATTTTAATTACACAGTTAATATTAATCCCGTAAACTATCCAATTCACCCTCTTGTTTAACAAGATAATACAATGAATAATTCAACTTATGATTTTAAATTAACTACGTTAAATGAGGAAATAAATGTCTAACTTTTTAAGAGAAAGCACCAACAAATTCATGAAGCTAAAAAGGTATGTCTTAAATCAATCAACACGCTTTATTTAACTTTTCAAGAGAAACGCCTAACAAAATCAACCTCATTAAGCATTTCAAAATTCCTAGTTAATTACATTCAATAACAAATTAATAATGGAAATACAAAACTACAACGCATTCAATATAACCTTAACAACTCATATTTATTTACTCTAAATCATAATTCTAAAATCAAACTTAATTCTCAGTCTATTTTTCTATTGTAATTTATATTTTGTGTTGAACACACGCAAGACATTAAATTTCTAAATTTTAAACAATATTTGTAAAATTCAATTTCAAAGTTTACATAGAGTTAGATTTCCTATCACTAGTCTTCATTGTGTTATAAGAAGTTTATTTTGGTTCCTATAAATTAAAATTTCTCACCTATCAAGCTCCATCTTGAAAAATCCTACAATCTCTCAAAAAGAGAAAGATGAAGATATGAACATAAAAAGCAAAATATGAACTTACCTAAAGAATTAACTAGAAATAGATGAACATTCTATTTTATCTCCAAGCTGCTTTAAATTTTGGAGAGTAGAAATGAGAAGGAAGATAGAGATAGAATTTTGTTTACAGAGAAGCATGATGGGACTTTGAAAAAGAGTGTAAGAATAAAGGAAGTAGATGTGCTTGTTTAGGATAAAATAAAAATAAAAAGTTTAAGATCTTCTGTTTGTAACTCCATTAATCTAAGCTCATCTTCATTTCTTATTTTTTCCATTTTTTTTAAAATATAATGTATTAACCCAAATATTTTTTCTATTTCTGACAGCACACTCTCCTTTCAAAACTATTTTAAAATTTTCACACGTTTACTATTTATTTATTAAGCCGATAAAAAATTATTATCGTATAAATTTTCAAAACTTAACACAAATTCTTGCAAAGTAAATATTCAAAATAATATTTTAGAAACATAAAAACAATCTCTAGACTCAATTATCCAGAAAAAGAAAAAAACAAAATCTCCTTTTGGATCTTCCGACCAGTACCCTTGACAAAAAATACAACTCCTGAACTATCCATTTCTTTCATAAAAGAGGTACGACAATATGTTCCATGCAAGATAGATTTAAACTTATAAAATTGATCAAATTCTGAAATAAACATGAATTTCTCAAAAGTAAAAGATCTAGCAGAAAATTAAATGGTGAATATTATACGAATATGATTTAAATAGGTATTTACCTGTATGGATAATATAGACAAGTCGTACTTTCAATCATTACTTCAAAATATTCTAATATATGGTTTTGTTTTATCTAACATTTTTTACAAACTTTTAAAAAGTGTCTGCAAGAACTAAACTTTTTCATGCACTAAATTTTTTCATTCACAAAAATTATGCTAGCAGTAACAAGAGAATTGTACGAGTTGAGATTGTATATAATATTTTCATCCATATGCATTGAAAAATAAAAGATCCAATGGAATGCTGCAAATATAAAGATACGTCTGTTTCACTTTCTTGAGAAATCTATTTAATCTTGGTTTGTAAGATAAGTGGTCCGATATAATTTAAATAGCTTTAATATTATTTTAAAAAATAAACTTTAAATTTAATTTAATTTTATAAAATTATTTTTTTAAGTAATATTTACATTTATTTATTTATATATAGTATTGCTATCCCCTTATCTTCTTTCTATCTATCCGTATTTTCCTATCACTTTCTAAAGAGAACTCCACTGAAAATTTATGGCAAGATGGGCTCCCCTGTCCATTGATCATATGCATTTGGGAGCTTCTTCCCCACAAGTCCATAGATCTCAACTTTTCTAGAAAATAAGATTAACCATATAAGTGACCACCATGTGGAAAACTTGGTCCCAACTTGGACGTGAGAATCTCTTTTGAAATAATAAAGGTAAAAATTTATCAGTTGTTACTGTTAGCATGATTTTATAAAGTTAAAATTAAAAATCATACCTACCAGTATGATTATTTTTAAAATTATGAAAAGAAAAATAAAGTAAAGTACGTATTGAAGTACCAGTTTTTTATTTTAAAAAGACGACATACCCATTTAAATAATTTTTATATAAAAGTATTCTAAGTTTTTAAATTTTCCAGCACTGGTAAGTGATGGTCCTTGGGAGCTTGAACACTTATGGTTACAATATCAACCATAGATCTGGAATTATATTACCTTGTTTTCTTTAGAAATATTGAAAATATGGTTCTAGCTTAGTATTTTTTTACATGTATTTTATTTTAGATAAGTTCTTTCGAAAGGTCCAATATTAAACGTCAACATTTATTTGAACATCAGTTTAGCCTTTATATAAAAATTCAATATGATTTTAGTTCTTATACTTACTAGATCTATTACAATTTCGGCCTTAAATCAACATCTAAAATACATACTGTTAGAATTAAAATATATTATTTTATAAAAATTAAAATAAACATTTGAAATTATTTTCTAGGTCAACAATATAAATTAAACTTCTATTTTTTACATTTTAAAATATGTTAAAATTCAATCGAAACCAAATTATTTTTACCAGCCTTAGATAATTTGTCCGGTTTTAAACTGATATAACTGATTTTACTCCAATTTTTTGTAAGAACAATTTTTAAGACTGAATAAAACCAATCTATTGACTTGTGTAAAATCAAATCTAATGTTTTATTCTAATTAATTGATTCAAAAATCAGTTTTTATAACAATATGTAAGTTTAAACTTTAATTTAGCTGTAGTTTATGACTTTGGTATAATTGACACCAATTTTTATTTTTTATTTTTTGTTTATCATTTAGATAAGACTCATTTATGGTTGAGGTTGATGACTGATAGTTGAATTATAGTGATAGCCCAATAATTGTCTCACCAACTAGGGTGTCAAACTTATGGGTTAAATATGTTTTGTTTACCAAACTACTTTTTCTAATTTAATTTTAGATCTGAAGTAAATATTTCATCAATCTTTATTTTTTATATTTTTATTTAGCTATTATTTGTGTCTTTATTATCAATTTTTATAGTTAAGGGATGAGTGGTTTTCATGCGAAAAATTATATAATTTTCACATTAGTAACTAATATAATGAAGCACAAATACATATTTTTTTTTTCTACTATATATTTTATTTCATCATTTTCTAATAAAAATTATTTTTAGTCTTTCAATAATTTTTTTTGTCGTCTTAATTTCTTTTTTCAAAAATATTTTTCAATGTTTTAACATTTTTTTATCTAATCTATGAATATATAATATTCATTTAACCAGGCAGTTCAAATTTATCTATCTTAATTTGACCTGAAAATGATCAAGTTGATTGAAAAATAAAAACTAAAAAAAATTGACTCAATTAAAACTCAAGAAAAAGTTAGAGCCAAATATTACTTTACCAAATTCATACGTTTGTTCACCTCTAATTTCAGTTATTTCAGTTATTATTGGGTTTTTATAGCCTACTTTATCTTTATATTTAACATAAGGACTTATCTATTTTTTAACCTACTCTTTCTATATGTTTTAAACTTGTGCAAAATATTTTTTTCTTCCAAGTAACCATTATTTGATTTTACATGGTATATGAATGATGATGAAATACTAATTATTGCAAAAGAAAATATTACATTAAAAAGAAAGGAGAATGATTTATACTTAAGTTAACTTAATTTAATGTGTAGATAATCAAAATTTGTTTGAATTGAAAATTGATTAGATATAATTAATTAGTATAATCAAGAGTTATGTACGAATTAGATTGGTTAAGTATAACCAACGCAATTGTTATTTACTCAGACGGAATTGGTTAGGCAAGTCATTGTTTTCAATATATACTCATACTATTAAATCTTACTTGCTTAAGAAATTTTTATATGACTGTATGACCTTAATTTTGATAACTATTTATTTACTTATAAGAAAAGTTTATTGTAAAATAATTTTGTAGACAAAATTGTTCTTTATTTTGTAAAAGATTAATCATTCTTAATCTTTCATGGATGCTTTCAGCTAAAAAGGTATGTTTTATATATATATATATATATACATAAAAGATGATAAGACGTTTGCAACAACCTACAAACTAAACCACTTTAACACGATGAGCTGCGAAATGAACCAGCCATATGTTTGCTTTTCAAAGCTGAAAATTCGGTTGTGTTTTAAATTCTTACTTGCAGCATTAGTAGTACAATAATTTAAATGATTTTAATGTTAATAGTGAACTAGTATATGTTTAGATAAACTTGTCTCTAAATTTAGAAAAAGAAAAATAAAATAAAACTATTTTTTTATAAAGTAAAATTATTTTATACCCTAATTGTAAACTCTTTAAAAAAAATTAAAGTTGTTTATAAACCAATTTTAATTTTCATAAAAAAATTACTTTTATTTTTTGTGTTTTTTTTACCAAAAAGTTGTCTAAACATGTATTTAGTACATTACTAGTTGTTTCCTTTTTTATTACAGGATATATATGGATTAACTTTTTTTATAATACTACTATTTAATACATAAAAATTAGATTTGTGTTTATATTGATAATATAAGAAAATGATATATTAAAGCAATAACGTAATCGTTTAAAATTTTGAATTTTGTCCTCTTCTATTAATATCAACCAAATTCGAATCCATCTATTTCAAACTTCACCATCATTTTTAAAAAACAGACTCATAGAGTTTGAAAGGCAGAACATAAGAACATGTCAAAACATGTGAAGTGTGCATATGAAATAATGCTTGTGTTTAGATACAAATTTTTAAAAAATAATTTATTTTTATAGAAATTTTGCAATATTTTTGATATGATATATTGCTTATATAAATCTTTTTAAAAATATTGCAATATTTTTAGATCTGTAAGTCCAAGTTTTATTCTACTATTAGAACTTTCTATCTAGAGAATAATGAATATTTTGATAAATGAAAGCGTCATCTTGACTTGTTTAAGCTTAAATGATATTCATGATAATGATGGAAGAAAAACACAAACACATTAAGACTTTGAAAACGCATCGTATCTTGAATATATTTTAGCTTTAGGATGATACACTTTATATCACTAATAAGAAAAAAATTATCTTAGACTTGATAGCATTATAAGAAAATTTTTATTTATTTACGAATTATGACATATGAAATTTTATTTGTAGGTAAATTTAAAATTATTTACGGATTTTAACTAACGATCTATTACATATAAATTTTATCTACAAAAAATTTCGTAGGTAAATTATATACCAATTCTAATTTGTTGGTAAATTTGACATTATATGCAGATTTTACTTACGAATTTATTACCTTGGGATCAAAATCTATATGTAATTATGTAGGATTTAAATATGTAAGTAATTTAACTATGATTTTTTCATAGATAATATTAATAATTAATTTTATCAAAAATATTATTATTAATAATCTTATTATTATTTTTAATATTATTACTACTAATAATAATAATAATATTACTATTATTAATTATATTAACACTATTATTATTATTAACAATATTAATATTATTATTAATAGTAATAATTATTAATATTACTAAAATTAGTAATAATGATATTATTATTAATTAATATAACTAATAATATAATTAATATTATATTTAATATTAGTTTTATTAGTTTTATAGTTATTATTATTACAGTTAATATTATTATTAATATCATTAATAACAATAATATTATTATAATTACTATTAATATTATTAAT
>Ga0209489_110186_pt1 | contig 10848 bp, 5 predicted proteins | sample SiratrowhiteBW_FD_187527 | JGI IMG/M metagenome (GOLD analysis project Ga0209489, IMG submission 187527) | Root nodule microbial communities of legume samples collected from California, USA - Siratro white BW (SPAdes) (version 2) | ecosystem: Host-associated > Plants > Roots > Nodule | place: USA...
TTGTTAATATTATTATTAATTTTATTAATATTATTATATTAATAATAATAATAATAATAATAATAATAACAGTATTAATAAAAATATTACTAATATTATTAATAACAATAATAATATTATTAATATTAATACTAATAATAATATTATTAAGAATATTAATAATAGTAATGATGTAAATATTTGTATTATATATGTATTTGTATATGAATTAAATTTGTATGTAAATAAAAAAATTTATGTGAAGTTGATTCTAGCAAATCCGTCTGTCATGTTATTTTAAAATATAAACATTATAGTTGCAAGTATTTGCAAAGCATTAAACAATTTGTTCTTGCTTTCACGTAAATTGAGTTCAAAAATGAAGAATTTTTCGATAAAACCAGATACAATTGATAAGAAACTTAAATTTTCTAGACATTTTAAGTTTTATTGGAGCATATAGCACAACTCAAATACTCAGTGGCGGGTAAGCCATCCAGAAAAACTAGCTAGCTGAGTCACACAACTGCCAAAAGACATGGATATATTGCAACACATTGGCTCTGGTTAGTTTGTTTGGTACAGGTTTACAAATTGATTGAAATCCCTATAACCATGCACTGTGTATGATACTCCTTTCTTTCCTTTGTGGCCACAATCACATTGTAAACATTAAAAAGGATACAGACAAATATCAATAAAAAAATCTGGCAATGATCCATTGTCGTGAACTTGACCCACTCCACCAATGATGGATTTGTGTTATAAACTGTTCCCTGATCCATAGAAAATACAATCTTCTAATAAATCACGTAATCACAAGTTCTACTTTTACTAAACTCTTTCAATGTATGTTGACCTACCTTACCAGTCTTCAATTATCCAAGATGTTTTTAACATTTTTTACTACAAGTTTAAAGGAAGGTATTAAAAAAATTCGTATAACTATTTTTTTTACTTGAAAAGAGATTACTATAACCTATTATACAAATATTATTTCGCAATTAAGATTAATTTCGGAATATAAAATCCTGTGATAGTTCTCTAGATATATCTAAATACTTATGCTTGGAACTTTTACAACCTTTTGTAATAAAGTGGATGTTACATTATTAGGAATTAAACTCTCGTAAGCATATTTTTAAAAAATTACTAAATGGGTTAAAGTTCATCAGTTTACTGCTATACATCAATTTTTCCTTTTGTTATCTCACATTTTAATTAATCATATGATTTAAATGATATCTCATTTTTATATGCTTAATCTTAAAATGTTGAATATATATTTTTTTAAAAGACTGGTTATATTAACATTCTCACAATATACATGTATATTGGTTTGAACACTAAAATAATCCTTTAACTTGTACTTTACATAAAGTACTTTATGTGTTCTTTTCAAAATAAGGTTGCATAAACTCATCGTGTTTTGAAACTATTATTTAAAAGAAAATTTCTTACTATGTCACGTCAAGCTCTAAGAATTTGTTTAAGACCATAAAGAGTATTTTTTAAGTTAAAAAACATAATTTAGTTTTGAATCATCTTTGAAATTAGGAGATTGTTTCACAAAAGGTTTGACCAGAGGGAGTAAGTGTCCATGGACATTCATTTAATGGACCAGTTTCACCTAACTCTTGGTTGCATCTGATTTTTTGTTGCGCTTACACACAATCCTTCATCCATTCTTCCTTCAACTTGCTAATATGAAAATATACGAAGTCATATTCAATGATAATCTCCTATTAGTCTAACTTGATATTTATGGTTTTTTCCACCATCACTGAGAGTTGTAAACTCTGTAAGCCTTTCATATGTTAGAATAACCAAAAAAATATAACTTTATCAACTTTGGAGTCAAAATTTTCAATTTGATCTTCAATGTTATGGATAAAACTAACACTAACACAATTGAAAGTATGAAAACAACAAATGTTGGACTTTCAGTTTCTCCACAATTCATAAGGTGTTTCTTCAAGCATGAGTCTGATGAGTAATAATTCTATTTTTGTACATAACACGCAACTTTAACTGTCTCAGTACATAAATGCTCTGGTAAGGAGTTTCACAGAGCATGGCTTTAGCCATCTCCTGCAAGTTTTTTTTTCTTTCCACAACCCCATTGTTGAACATTAGACAGTCCAAAGTCCCTTTAGAGAATCAAATCATTTGATAAAGTTTTGATGATAACAAATCTCAAGTACACATTTATATTTGATTACTTATATATATTGCGCAGTTAACATTATTATTATTATTATTATTATTATTATTATTATTATTATTATTATTATTATTATTATTATTATTAAAGCAAGAAGACACATGGTCCATAAAGAGATAAGTTCTTTTACTATTTCCTTCTATGTGTTATTGAGTTGATTTAAATTGATTTTATTGCATTATATGTTTTAACGTTCATATTTGTTCATGATGAAAATTATTCAAATTATTATGGGGTATTTAAATATGATTAATTGATTTTATATCATGATGTGTTTTAATATTCAAATCTTTTCATAATGGAAATTATTCAAATTATTGATGAGTATCTCAAATATAATTTCTCTATGTTATTTTAAATTGTTTCCGATACAGAATTAATCAAGTTTAAATGCAGTATGAAAATTAGATAAATATTTCCAGTTTGAGCTCCATATAGAGGAGCAAGTTCAAGTTGAAAAAGACACAACAAAGAGAAGTGAAAAGAGAAAAACATTATACAATACATTTGAAGAAAATATATTGAGGTGTAATCTGCTATTGAGAGCATCTAGAGTTTTGGGTTGTGTGAAACCATTGTGTAATTTTTCACCATTGTGAAGTAAACCCTTGTGAGCTTTCATTTTTCTCTCTTTTGAGAGTGTTTCTTTAAATCTTAAGTGGTCTTGATCTAGGGGAAGATTGAGACTGGTATAATCTGGAGAGGTTTGTGTACTCGTGATAACCTGGAGAGATTTGTGTACTCGTTGTAACCTGAAGAGGTTTGTGTACTCGTTGTAACTATTTGTTGAATAGTGAAACCTCTTGAACGGTTTGTTTAAGGGAGAACTGGACGTAGTCCAAGAGATTAGGGTGAACCAGTATAAAACTGCTTTATTTGTGCTTATATATTTTTACCTTGGTTGGTGGTTTCTATTTATAGCGAATTGAGTTCAGGCTCCATTCAACCCCCCCCCTTTTTGGAGCCAGCTGTCCCCATTTTGTTAAGGTGTTCTTGGTGAAGAGAAATTATGGTCATGTCACTACACTCATGTAACATTTAAAACTCTCCATTTTCAAACTTAATGCCATGGTCACTTCTAATACTGAATACAGAAAACATGTTTTGTCTGTACTCTTTTCAAAAATACCCCAAACAATGGAATGATTCACTCTTGTGGGCCAAAAACAATACTCATGTATTTCTGGAATAGTCATCAACTATGACTAAACCATATTTTTTTTCCTCTAAAACTCACAGTTCTCGTTACACCAAATATATCCATATACACAAGTTACAGAGGTCTAGTAGTGGAAATGTAGTTTTTTGAATTTGAAAGAACTTTTTAACTACTTCCCCTTCTTACATGATTCGCACAGAAGATGAGTTTTTTATTAAGACTGGGCAATCCTCTTTCAAGGCTTTTCTTAGGAATCTTTGAAATATATTTTATATTTGAATGCCCAACTTTTTATGCCACAACCGTCTTTAGAAACCAAGCAAGTAACCTTCCCTTACTAAGATCAACAAATTAACACTACAAGAAAAATGTAAATTACCGATGGATTTTATCGACAAAAGATTTTATATGCAATTTACCGACAAATTTAATATGTCACTAATTACCGACAGATTTAATCTATCGTTAATTACCGATAGATTTATCAACGAAAAATTTACTGCTAAATTATATTTCGGTAAATTAACCGTCAATTTACCAAATGATCTAATCTATCGATAAATTGTCTGTCAAGTTAGCAATGACTTTATTCCATCGATAATATTTAATTTATTAATAACAATAATAATATTATTTATAATAATGCTTATAATAATATTAATAATAACAATATTATAATAATAATATTATTATTATTAATAACAGTATTTTAAGTATAATAATAATAATATTAATAATTATTATTATAATAATTTCAATTGTATTAATAAGTATAATAATCGTTATATGACTGAAAAGCTTCCCTGGTCTTATGGTTATGTGTTCTAACCCGTTGTTGAGAGGTCCAGGATTCAAATCTGGCAAATTTTAGGTATTTACTGATGAATTTACTTGGTAGTAAAGATGGTTCGTCGTGTACTCTTTTCAAAAATATCTCAAACACATGAAATACTCACGCTTGTGGGTCAAAAACAATACTCATGTATTTTTTGAAATAGTCATCAACTATGACCAAACCATATTTTTTCTCTTTAAAACTCAAAATTCTCATAAGACAAAATAGATCCATATGCACAAATTCTAGGGGTCTAGCGATGAAAATGTAGTTTTTGAATTTGAAAGGACCTTTTAACTACTTCCCCTCCTCACATGATTTACAAAGAAGATGAGTTTTCGATGAAATATTGGGTAGTCCTCTTACAAGGTTTTCCTTAAGATTCTTTAAAATATATTTTAGATTTAAATGCCCCAACTTTTTCTGTCACAATCGTCTTTAGAAACCAAGCAAGTGACCTTCTCCTTACCAAGATATAACAAATTAATAAAGATTGTTCTTCCGTCTGGCAATAAAGATTGTTCATCTTGACTCTTTTAAAAAATACCTCAAACACATGGAATTACTCACTCTTGTGACCAAAAACAATACTCAGGTATTGCTGAAATAGTCATCAACTATGATCAAACCATATTTTTTTTCTATAAAGCTCAAAGTTCTTGTTAGACCAAATATACCCAAATGCACAAGTTTTAGGGTTGTAGCAGTGGAAATGTAGTTTTTGAATTTGAGAGAACTTTTTAATTGTTTCCCCTCCTACCATGATTCACAAAGAAGATGAGTTTTCCATGAAAAATTAGATAGTCCTTTTACAAGGTTTTTCTTAAGAATCTTTGAAATATATTTTAGATTTAAATTCTCCAACTTTTGTGCCACAACCGTCTTTAGAAACCAAACAAGTGACCTTGTCCTTACTAAGATCTAACAAATTAATAGAAATTGTTCTTCCGTCTAGTAGTAAAGATGTTCCATCCATTAGAAGATGAGATTATACATGTATCCTTGTTAAAGGAGACCATACAACCACTCTCATATAATTAACTTATGCTTACTGCGTTTTATGAGTCATTTAACATACAAAACATCTTTAATTAAAACAAGGGTAGAAATACCTATAGTACCAATTTCAGAGATCTTACCCTTGCTTATACTTGTGAAGGAAACATTGCCTCCTTCATGTCTTTTGAGTTAAAGGAAGTAGACTTTAAAGCTTGCATATGTCATGAGCATCTACTGCCCAAAAATCAATTTAGTCCTTACCTTTTCCGATAAAGCATATCTGTAAATTTTTTTATACCCAAATTTTCTAGGATCTTCCCATTAGCTTTAGGTGGTTTTCTCTTATGTCTACTCTTGACATTAAAGTGTCTAGGTTTACCACAATGACAACATGAACCTATTTTCATTTTAGAAAAAAACTTTTTTCCAGTCTTTCTTACTTTTTATGTCATGGTTGAGACCAAACTGGTCATACACATGTTTTGATGCTGAAACCAAAAGATATAGAGCTTTAGATGATGGAACCATTGCATGTTCCATTTCTAGTTCTTCATTTTGATGATTTACGTTTGATCATTTTGCATGGAGATGGAGGAGTGTTGTAGAAGCATGAAGGAAATAAGATGGAATTTTGGTTGAATTTCTAGAGTGAGGTTAGGTCAACACATTAGCAGAAATCTAGAATTTGTCTTGAAAGAATACTACTCTATAAAGAACCTAGACAAATAGAAATTGCTCCAAATTTAAGCAAAATTTCATTATTCAAATTAAAGTTCAATACCTTCTTAAAGAAAGAGAGTTGGTGATCGTTAAAAAAAGAAAACTGAATAACCAATTTTTCTGTTTTTATGAAATTTTCTTCTTTTAATATATATATATATATATATATATATATGTGTGTGTGTGTGTGTGTGTGTGTGTGTCATTTTATTTATCTTTAAAACTAAATTCTAGGTTAGTTTTTATTTTGAAGTTATTTTCTATGGTATTACAACGACAACAACAACAACAATAATAATAATAATAATAATAATAATGTTAATAATAATAATATTATTATTATAATATTGGTAATATTAATAATATTAATAATAATAATAATAATATATAATTATAATAGTAATCATCATCATAATAATATTATTAGTAATATTCATGATAATAATAATATTAGTATATTAATATTAATAATAATAATAATAATAATAGCATTAATAAAAATATTAATAATAATATTAATAATCATATTAGTGATACTAATAATAATATCAATAATAATAATTTTAATTTTAATAATATTAAAATATTAGTAATAATAATAACAATAATAATGTAATATTAAAAATTTTAATAATAATTAATAATGTAAAGGTTTGCATTATATACGAATTTTCATATAGATGATATTACATACGGATTAGATTTGTATGTAATACTTTGGATGCAAAATTGTATGTAAAATTTTGTATGTAATGTACAAACCTTTTGGCTGAAATGTCTATTCATTATTATTGGGAATCTTTGCATTTTAGGTTTTGGTTTGAAACCCAAACCAATATTATTTTAAAGAAAAATATTCAAGATTTATGTTAGAAAATACATGGTCTAATGTAAATTTTGAACTTTTTTAATTTATTTTTTCATTACTACTTTATGTTAGATAATGTTTTGGTCTTACAAAAAAAAGAAGCTTTTACGTCTAAGTTTTGGTTCGACATAAATTTATAACACTCCCGTCCACATTGGATTGTTAACATACATAAAAAAGTCCCAAATAAAAGACTTGAAAAGTCTCTTTTGCACTGGTGAATGGTCATTGCCTTGTGCTCACAGATCTTTGGCATGGTGTCCAACAACTTTAGATTGATCTGACCCTTAGAGAAGCCCTATATAAGAGCTTCTAGCCCATTTAGAAGAATTTGCATTCTTCAAACATGTCGTCAATACTTTCACCTTTATTCACAGTGAAAGATTCGTATTGATGAGTGATGGTGGTAACTTTCCTAGGTTACATGTCTTCATTCCCTCATAGTTGATTATCAAGGAGTCTTAGATTTCCTTGGTGACCTTCAACCTACAAACTTTCTTATAGTCATTTTTAGATAAGGCATAGATAAGAGTGCACATTGCTTCGTTGTTCAACTAAATCTGGTTGAACTCTTTTCTTTCTAGTCTTCCTCTAAGGATGAGATCTCAATATTACCATGGGTGATGATCTTCCATGGAAGATAATGCATGTACTTACGTCTCCATCTTGTCTTCCAAATAAGGAAAGTCTTCTCCTAGAAATACAGCTCACTTGGAGAGGGAAACTCCTTATGCAATCATATGTTGCTCCTTTTCTACCATGTTGTTGCATCTTTTTCTCTAGTCATGGTAAGACACTCAACCCTTTAGAGGATGAGCTCTGATACCAACTGTGAAGAAACAAGTAAAACACAAAAATGGAAGGTTGAATTGCGTTTTAAAATTTTTTTTATGGTTTTTCACAAATATTGTCTGACAATATATAGTCAGAAAATAACTTTATACTAGCCATATTAGCTGACAAAGATTTTCAAACACAAAGTTCAAAAACTTATCCTTTTTAGGTTAGTGCATATTTGATAATATGCAGTTTTAAGAGAATAAGGAAGAAAGAAAATACCCAGTAATTTTTATACTGGTCTGTAAATTATGTCCAATTCTTAATCAACTATTTGAGTTCCACTGTGCAGACTAAAGTTGCAAGTTATAACAAGTATTGTTTCAGACCATAGCCACTCTTGGCTAATTTGTAGAAGTATTATTTCAGTATTATTTCAGGATTGTTTTAAGTTGTTTAATGGCATTGCCTACTGGTGCATTCGCTCCTTCTCAAAGTGTTTGTTTTATATGTGGTACACATTCTTACCTAATCTCAACGTGATTGTGCTCACATTCTTAAGGTTTATGACATTCTGGGTTGGTAGCTTGTCCAAGCCTTGAGACTGTAACTAACTTATGTTGGTGGCTATTTGTTTAATCTGATTTTCCAGAGTCTGAATAATGACCTTTATCCTCTATTGGAAGTTAATAGTACTCATAATCAGTTGTTGTATCAACTCTTTAAAGAAGGTCCACCTTCAACAAGTGCAATAACTAGTGGTGGAGGTTGAGTTTGTTGTTGTTGTTATTGTGTGGTAAGATTGCTATTGTTGTTGTGTATTCACCCATTTTAGATCATGATGATTCTTCAATCCTAAATTGTATTTGTTGATAGAAAGAACATGATTATACTAGTGCTATTGATTAGGTTGACTATTGTTAAAAGGATATTCATTACACAATCTAACAAAATATCTTAACATTATATTTAAACTCATGAAAAGAAACCAACAAATCTATTGTTTAAGTAGAAAGAAAAAACATAAAAAAAACAAAAAATAATATTCATAAAACTTAAGATAAAACTTGTTTTGTAACTTGGTATACCTTTTTTCACTCTTATAAAAAGATTTAAGTGAAAATATACATAATCCATTATATTTTCAAATTCGATTATTTGAATACATGATTATTTATTATAACGTAATCAATTATGTCAAATACATAATCGATTATATTATCATATATAACATATATATATATATATATATATGAAGATATATCTTTAAAATGATCGATTATGTTTTTAACTTTTATATTTTATTCATTATAATAAACTAAATAATTAATATAATATATTTAATAAAACAAAAATAAAAAATAAAACTTCTTCAATCATATTTATTATAAACTTTTCACTTAAATTTATATATTATTCTTTAATTAAAAACAACCATATTTTCTACTTTCTTTTTCCTCTTTTTATTAACACCTTCAACCCACCTTAGTTTGATATTATGTTAAAAAGGTAATTTTAGCCTCTTAAGTACGACATTAAGGAGAGTCCCAACAATACTAAAAAGATTACAATAAAAAAAAATATCACAATCAAAGTCTAAGGGTTATTCACACATTCAGTTAGGACCTGAACTATGTAATCCACTTAAAAATTTGAGAGATCAACTTCGTAAAATTAAATTTGTAAATCCTTAACCTAGCAATCCTCACAACAACCTTTAACACATCAAAATTAAGTACGTTTTTCTGACCAAACATTATTATTTGTTCAACATTGTACCTTAACATAAATTTTAGCGAAAACCCAACTTAATTTGATATAACAATAAAATAATAGACATATAGATATAATTTATAATTATAATATTAAATGATTTTTTTCTATCCAATCACTAAAATTATGATTTTATACAATCATAATTATCATACTAATATTTATTAAAATTAAATAAAAATAATAAAGTAATCAAATTATTTACATGTTAATATATTTTGAATAGTATGTATTTTAATAAATTGATAAAAGTTATATATATATATATATATATATATATATATATATATATATATATATATAAAATATATTTTTATATTTTGAAAAGTATGTATTTTAATGAATTGATAAAAGTTTTATGGATACAAAATGAACTTTTAATTTATTGAAAAGTTTTGAAAACATTATCTGATATGAATCATGCAAGATTTGATAAAAATTATAATTAGATAATTTGATATCGCTAATTTTAGAAACTGAATTAATTAATTTACTGTAGATATAGTTGACGCGTCTCCTTGATCGCCATTTAATTTAAAATATCTTTTTGTTTCACTTTTAGAGAAAATATTAAGGAATTATGTAATCCACTTAAAAATTGGAGTGATCAACTTAATAAAATTAAATTCACAAATGTTTAACCTAGCAATCCTCACAACCATCTTTAACGCATCAAAATTAATTAGGTTTTTCTATCCTATATTCTTATTCGTCCAAGATTATATCTTAATATACTTTTTAGACAAAATACGACTTAATTTGATATAACAATAAAAAAAATAGGTATATGAATGTAATCTATAATTTCAATAAAAACTGATTGTTTTCTATCCAACCACTAAAATTATGATTTTATACAATCATAATTATCATTCTATGATTTATTTAAATTAAATAAAAATAAAAAAGGAATCAAATTATTTATATGTTAGTATATTTCAAAAAAAAAAAATACGTATTTTAATAAATTGATAAAATTTTTATATATACAAAATATATGTTACTATATTTTGAAAAATATGTATTTTAATGGATTGATAAAAGTTTTATATATACAAAATATATGTTACTATATTTTGAAAAATATGTATTTTAATGGATTGATAAAAGTTTTATATATACAAAATATAAGTGAGTATATTTTGAAAAGTATGTATTTTAATGAATTGATAAAAATTTTATATATACAAAATATAAGTATGTTTTGAAAAGTATGTATTTTAATAAATTGATAAAAATATTATAAATACAAAATATATGTGAAATGAACTTTCAGTTTATCGAAAAGTTTTGAAATCTGACTGAATCATGCAAGATTTGATAAAATTTATAATTAGGTAATTTGATATCTCTGCATATATATTATTATATACTAGATTACATTATGGAAACTGAATTAATTTACTAACATATTTGACGCGTCTCCTTAACCGTCATTTAGTTAATATTATATATATATATATATATATATATATATATATATATATATATATGTATATATATATATGTATATA
>Ga0209489_110187_pt1 | contig 10847 bp, 1 predicted proteins | sample SiratrowhiteBW_FD_187527 | JGI IMG/M metagenome (GOLD analysis project Ga0209489, IMG submission 187527) | Root nodule microbial communities of legume samples collected from California, USA - Siratro white BW (SPAdes) (version 2) | ecosystem: Host-associated > Plants > Roots > Nodule | place: USA...
AGCGAATCCAAGCCCCTCTCACGTCACAGATCAATGGAGTGTGTGTGAGGAGACAAGCTTTGAACCACTCCATACCCTACGCACCCTAGGGGAGCCCTCACCCTACCCTCCTAGCCCTAGCCCTAGCCCATGCAATATGTCAACACACCAATTCCACACCCCCAACTGCCCTATCCAAAGGACAAAACCACTATATTCATACCTTGCTCATCCAAACTTGGCTATCACATGATGTAACTTTTGAGTTTGGATTTCATCATTTGAACAATGAAGCTTCCATTTCAAAGTGGTCCTCCTTCCTATTGTTGTTGGCTTGGACCATCCAAACACATGGCCTCTGCATGGTTTTTTGTTTGACAAGAAACTCAAAGAGAGACCTTGCGGAATATTGTGATAAAAAAGTAGCAGAATTCAAAGACCCTTTTGAATATTATTAAACTTGGTATTCATGACATGTTTTAAAACTACTAAAAAATAAAATTTTGAGACTTGAAATGCAAACAGTTTTACTTAATTATGAATATTCAACAGGTTTTTTTTTTAATACATAAGATCTAAAAAGGGTGTCAACCATTATCCAAACTCATATCTACAAAGAAAATGAGTGTTGGTACAATATCTTAACATGTATGAAGCTGCATTTTCTTCTAGTATTATTGTAGGGAAACCATGTGGGTACACCGGCCCAGATGTCTCGTGTGCATGTTGGTGCATCATGTGAAACCTCTTTACACGCTTCTAGCAATCGCTGACAGCAACTGCTACAGTGATTTTGTGAGGTTAGTGTGAGACGCAATGCTTCTAAGTTTGAATTGTTGGCTCTCTGGCTCAAACACAGACCATAGAACAACAATATTCAATTTCTACGATTTGTTGCATGATTACGCATCTGAATATGTTACTAACGCTATAGGGAACATATTTTTGGTTAGTTTCTGTCTGTCTGTGTGTATAATGCTATCAATAATTTGTTAATTGTTTTTTATTCATTTATCTTCTTTTGTGAAAGATTCGGCAAATTTTGAACGATAATTCCCTGTCTCTCCCCTTTGTCGGTCTTTTATTGATTTATGCATCCGTGTCTCACTCTGATGTGAGAAGAGAATCAGCTTCTATAATATTTTTTTTTATTTTTATGTTTTTTAGTTATTTAAGAGTTTATTTCATATATAGATGTAGATTCTGAAAGAGAATTATGTCATGTAATTGCACAACAAGAAAAAAACCCTCTGTATTAAATTAATACTGTCCTTTACTTTTTATATGTTTTTAAAAGTTATATTTGCAGAAAAAATAGGTTTCATATTTTAATAAAATAGCGGTACAATTTTTTATTTCATATATTTCTTTCTCTGTCTAATCCAATAAATTTAATTTTAAATTATTTTAAATCATATGATACAGTAGAAAAAAAATATGAGAGTTGTTGTTATTATTGCTATTATTATTGTCATTATTGAAATTTTGAAATTCTAAAAAGATATATAATAAAAATATCAATCTCTTTTCAAGATTAAGATAGATAAATTTAAAGCTAAGAAGTATTAAATTAGTGCATCTTCCTAGAATCGATAATCGATTGTGGAATATCAGACGCCTATTACGATAAGCACACTTAACAACAACGTGGATGTTGATGCTAAAAATCTTCTACAACAATTAATAGTTTATATATAATTCAAATTTGATAAAATAGATCGAATTTGAAGCAAATCTATTGGATTAAATTAATTTGAAATTTTGTAATTTAATTTAAATTCAGATGTAATTTTAAATTTAAATTAATTTAAATTTATATTACTTAACCTACTTAATTTGAACAAAAATAACATTAAAATCAATAATATCATATCTTATAAATTTAAATTAATTTAATTATTATATTTTTATTAAACAAATAAAATGTTTTTCAATATTAAGTTATTAATTTTAGAATACGAGTTATCGTAAAATATCGAATCCATATATATCAATTAATTAGATTATATTTGTGTTTAAAATAAGATTATTAAAATAAACTTAAAGCAAGAATGGAAAAATTGGGATCAGGGTAGTTAAGCATGTGACATGACCACAAGTTATTGAATCCAGCTGAGAAGTGTACCTTCAGATCTTTCCATCTATGTCACCCCTTAATCAAAGCACCTTCTTCTATGGAGCGTGTATGCAACGCTCCTCTCTGCTCTAGATAAACTATAGTTATTTTAATAATGTCAAACATAGTTATATAAAAAATAATTTAGTCAAGTTTACAATAGGCATGTCCTAAGTTTAAGTATATCTTTTATAATTAAATAATTAAACATTTTCAAAATTATATTTAAATAAAAGTATCAAACATAAATTTTTGTATAATAAATTTTTACACATAAATGAATAAAATTTATAATAAATTATTTTTATTATATAATTATAATATAACGTTTTTTTATATGAATTGAGTACTTACGATTAGAATTGATTATATTGAACTTTTGTAGTGTTCAAATATAATAAACGAATAATAATAATAATAATATATGAATATTAAAAACATAAACTAATTGATATTATTATAAAATATTTTCTTTTTACTTATTTTCACTTTCTTCTAATTTAAATTTTTTACTTCTTTCATGTCTTTCATAGTTGAATCCAAATAAAAGAAGTAAAATTTATTTATTTTTAAGCAATTAGAATATACTGTAGTGATGATGTAGATTTTATGTCATCACAGCTACAGAATAAAGTCCATTGAAGTCAAACTCTTTATAAGAGAACATGAAAATTTGGTAGAGATCGGAATGTATTGCTTGGTAATCTATCCACATCTATCTAATAGGTTTTGTCCTACTAAAACAAGATTAAAAGATTTTGATGTTAAGTCCAAGTTGTACACTGAGACTTCTTATCTGTCCAACCAACAATAATAATCCTACCATATTTTCAACAATTATGTTATTTTTACATCCTGAGGTATTTGTTTGACCCCTATTTTTTATTAACGATTGATTGAAAGTTTTTTACTAATTCCTTGTTAATTGTTTAGAATTTTACAAGATTACATACAATTCTAGAAGCAGGGAGTGAAGTGTTGAGCAAAAAATAGACATTATGAAGTGATTAAAGTAATTGGAAAAAGGGTGGGTTCCAAGGAATGAGGATGTGAATGAGCAAACGGCATCCATGTCCATGAGAAGCAAGTGAGTGGAAATGGGATTGGAATGAAATGCGCGTGAGGAATAGTGATGGTAATTATAGTAACAGTAGTGGGTTGGTGGGGTGAAGGTGGGGGATTTGAAAAAAGAAATAGAAGGAAACAAGGAGGCAATTGGGTCGGCAAAAAGGCAAACATTGATTCCGACACCTTACCCTTTCTTCCCAACACCTTGTCCCCATACCCGCCAGCCTCGGACTCCCCAACCCTAATCTCATGCCTCTCTCTTCCAACTTAAAACCCCCATCCCTAGCTCTTACTCTGTCTCTCTCATCATCCCATTCTCTCCACACATATATATACTTTTCCTTCTCCTTTTATTCTTCATACTACACACTTTGCATGCAATGGAGCTTCAACTTGGTCTCGCTCTCCCCACCAATAATCCATCTCAACTCCTTGACCTCAATTCTCATGCCTATGACTCTATCTTCCCTTTCCATCAAAATTCCAACAGAAAACGTACCTTCTCCCAAATTGATCATGCCCCACAAACTCTCCTTCCTACGCTCGCTCTCCTTCCTTTGACGCCAAACCATCATCAAGATGATCATGATAATCACACCCAACGCTCTAACATCACCAAGTACGTAAATTTTCCAAATTTCAACCTTCTCTTTTCCTCTTATTCATTTGGGCATGTGATCACCACAACAAAACACTCTTGTATTTGACTTTTGTTATTGTTTAATCAGGAAGGATGAAGAAGATGTAGTGGGTTGGCCACCAGTAAACTATTGGAGGAAGAAACTTCGTGTGGATAACTCTGGAGAGCACGAGGAGGAGGTTGTAGGGAATAACCATAACATGGTATGGATTGACCGGTGTCGCGGGCGTGATTGTTCAGCCACCGGAAGGTCCAATTCTCTGTACGTGAAGGTGAAGATGGAGGGTGTGGGAATCGCACGGAAGGTGGATCTTGGCATGCACCAATCCTTTCAGACGCTCATGGAAACCTTAATGGACATGTTTGCAACAGATCATCAAGAATCAAACAGCTATGAATTGGCTTATCAGGACAAGGAGGGTGACTGGCTTCTCGCACAAGATGTACCTTGGAGGCAAGTGCATCTTAACTATTACCTTTCTAACTCTGGACCAAATCAAAATCCAACTTGTTTTATGTATGATAAAGATAATGATTAGTATTTTTCTATCCTTTGGAAGTTAGAATCAATGTTTCACAAAGTTGAATTGCACAAACATTCCAGTTAGTGTAACTAACTAGTGTTTTCGGATTTTGTTCTGCAGGAGTTTCGTTGGGTGTGCACAACGGCTGAAATTGCTGAAGAACAACGGCAGATGAATGGGGACAAAATCTTTAATCTTGAGCTTGTCAACTTTGTCTGCCAAACCTTAATTAGAAAGGCACATGACATTTGCTTTTTCCCTTTTGGTTAACTGTATCTAATCCAGCTTAATATCCTAGTATTAATATGTAGTTTTTGTATGAAACGCTTTACTAAAGTTTCTCACTATAGTTGGTGATATGAATGATAAATACATAGTAATAGTTTTTGACCTGCATGCAATTTCATTTATATTCTGTCTCTTCTATTTATTCCTTTTACTCTTCTGAAAGGGCTATATCTTTGTTTGTTCAATTTAAAGTTTAAAACTACTATACATATTTTGTAAGGTAGGGTCTCAAGCTTAATTTTGTTTTTTCTTAGCTTTTTGTTCTCCTAACAGCATGTTTGGTATGGAACCACCTATTTCAGCTGAGTGTAGCTGACGTTCATATTTGTAGGAACCTACTGTTTACACCGACTTAGTTCAACTTAATATAAAGAAAACAAAAGTCCATTTAAAACAGTATCAATTTAATTTTTCTTTTGAAAAAATGAGAATTACACATATAGGTCATGAATGTTTCCTTCCTCACCATTCTTATTAAAAAATAAACCTATATTAAAGAATTCCAAATCATTTATAAAAAAATATATAAAAATAAAAAATTGTATTAAAAAATTAATATGTTAATTTTTACATTTTGCTTCACTTTTATAAAGATCATAAAGTCTTATATTTGCTTTATTCTCGAAACAAGTTAGTGTAAACATTACTACAAAACTTTGAATAAAGACAATAATAATATAAATATATTATTGACATATATTTAAAAGAAAGTAAAATTATATGAAAAATTTCAAAAATCATCTAAATATAAAATAATACAAGAATCACAAATTCTATTCAAACACAATTAATATATTTATTTCCTTCTTTGTTATCAATCTTACAAAAATTATAGATTTTTACATTTGCTTACTTCTCAAACTCATAACAGGTTATAAACGTCACAAAGTAAAGACATTAACAATATAAATACATCATTGAAATATGTAAAGACATTAACAATATAAATACATCATTGAAATATATTTAAAATAAAATATATTAAGAAATACAAAACCATCAGTGTAATAACCACAAATTGTTTTGTGAAAGATAGTTTTTGCTTTAGTATTATAAAAACAAGAAACCTTTACATTTATTTCAATCCCTAAATTTATATCCAGGTATTTTTATAGCAAATCCTACTCCTAAATTACTTCATATTGTAGTCCAAAAATCTTCTCACTGACAAACACCAATATTGTGATGTCCTCTTTAACTAAAGTTTGAACCTTAAACACAACAAAAGATGTCAAACAAAGGCTTCTCCAAGAAAAACAAATTATTTACTCTATAATTATTTTGTCCTCAAACGATTGAATTAAACCTTCAATCCTTCAATACTGATTTCAACTGCACTCTCCTCTTTGTTTCATCTTCAAGCCTTCAATGCATTAGAGTATATCAAGAAAATCTAGGGCAAGGGTGGAAAATAGAAAAGTCGTATATTATCATAAATTTCCTAGTAATTTCTTAGTAAAAAGAAACTTAAAATGGCACAAAAACAAACTTAATGACCAGGTGTCAATGTAGTAAATATTGGTAGAATGGTATTTTGTGTAGTATCTCCTTTTATGTGGATTTTCATTAATGTAACTCTCTTCTTCAAACTTCAACCCTTTAACATGAATGTAATTGTTGTTTATCTTTAAACAATTTTCACTAGTATTGTATTAAAGTCCAAGCATCATAAAAGAAATATATCCATCTTTAAAACTGATTTCACTGTAAAAAAATTGAGAATTTAAATGCTTATATAAGAAAATCTTTATTACTCCAATTGTTATTTTTTCTAATAAACAAATCCAGTGGTCTGTATCGAATGTAGGAGAAGGAAGAATAATAGGGTGAGAAAATAAACACTGAATAATTACAAAGATTGAATAAATTCGTGTTATTTTTCCGTTTTGAAATTATTACTTCCAAAAAATGTTAGTATTTTTTAATATTTGATATTTAGTATTTAATAAATATATAAATTTAGTTCTGAGAGTAATTTTATAACTCTTGAATAAATTCTGGTACAATATTTTGTAAATGGTTAACATGTTACACTTTAAAAATAGCATATCACTGATAATTTAAAAATAATGTAATAAATACCAGAATCAAATTCATATATTTATTAAATATTAATAATATAACTATTTTTTAAAAATATCAATCTGAATAGAGATTAATTTTAAAAGATTCAAAAACTTATTTAACTCTAATTATAAACATTTTTGTTCTCCTATCTTGTCTTTTTCCTTGTGAATGCTTCTAAAGCCCAATATGGCCCAAGGGAACATGTAAAGTTCAAAATTTGGTATATAATATCAATGGACACTGGGTAGTGAAAAAAAAGAAAATACCTTTTTCAACCTTAGAGCAGCATCCTTCTGTAATGAACTTGTCTTTCTTTATTATTTGATGATTGATATTTGAACAGTGTCTTGGTTAATTTTGTATTCAAATATTCTCTTTTATTAAATGTTCATGCATTTTATCTTTCTTCAGTTTAACTTGAATTGATTTTTTCTTCACTTCAAATATTTTGTACAATATTAAAACCACAAAACAATGTTCTTAAATCAACTTACCTTTGCAATCTTCAATCCATAAAGCTTCCTTCTCTTCTCCCAAAAGCTAGTGAAGTGTGAATGGTGAGGTTAAGAAAACCACTTAGTAGTTAGTTTATGTGACTAACTTAATTTGATTAATATTGTGTGTTAAAATAGTTTAGTTTAAGAATTTAAAAGTTATAAGTTAGAAGATACTCAACTGTTAAAATTTTTTTAGTTTTCTTTTATTATTTTTTTAATATTTTAATATATCTAGTTTTTATTTTTTATTTTTTTAATTATTATTGTCTATTTTAATTTTGTAGATATTATCAATCATTACATTATTTTCAGTATTTGTTACATTACTTGTAAATTTTATTTTTATAAGTAATTCAAATTATAAAAATTAATAGCACAAATTTAATTAATTATATTTTATTACATGATGATATTTGAAAAATACACTCAATATAAATTGTAAAAAATAAATTTAATACAATAGTAGTTTGAATTGAGAAATAAAAATTTAGATTTTATAAATGAATAGAAATTAAATTTGATTAATACTCATTAGATTATCTCCTTTAAATAAAATAACTAGTCTAAATAAAAGTAATATATATATATATATATATATATATATATATATATATATATAATTTTAAAAAATAAATAAAATTACTAAAAAAATCAATAATAATTAAATTATAACAATTATTTTCTCGCGATACAAATTGTTTCTTACACTAAGTAAATTTTAATCTGTGAATAATATCCTTATTAACTTATTTTGTTTTTCCTTTCACACTGATATAAACATTTCTCACATAAATATATTTTTTTAAATATTTATTTTTCTGATAACTAATTCAATATTTGTTGTTTAATAATATTTATAAGATTATTTTTTTATTATTTTTAAGGAAGTTTGTTAATATTTATTAAGATAATTTATTATTATTTATTGAGAAAGTTTATTAATATAAGGTTAACAACTTTTTTTTATTTGGTTTCATTTGTATGATAATGAAGAAAAATTATTTAATAAATAAATTTTAAAATAAAAATAAATTAAATACAGGAAGTAAATTATATTATGCAGAAAGCAACTGTCTTAAATTATTTAAAGAATCTAAAATTATAATTACATAATAACTTATCACGTAGCATATTACAATTCAAAAATAATTTATTAAGTATGAATTAATTTATCAATTAAAAACTAACTTACTGAATAAAAACTGATTTACCAATCAGTTAAAAATTTTAATCAATAACATATATTTTTAATATATATATATATATATATATATATATATATATAATTAAACATTATTTTAAATGTTTACAAACTATAAATATTATTTAAGAAACACAGTTCTACTAAAAAAAATTATAAAATAGAAAGATGAAAAAAATTAACAAAAATTATGAGAATAAAAATAATTTTTTCTATTGAAAATAAAGTAAAAGACAGAATATATAAATATATATATATATATATATATATATATATATATATATATATATATATACATAAGTAATGTATTCATTTTAAGTTTATCTTAAAAAAAAAAAAATATTATAATATAATTCTATCATAACATAATTAATAATAATTTAATTTTATAGTAATATATTTAATAATAATTTAATTATGTCATAAAAATAAAATAATATTAATTTTCTTCTAAAAGTATCTCTTATTTATATATTTTAAGAAGATGCAACTACAATTGTTAAGATAATATATCTCTCCATCAATTAATATGATCATGTAAAAAACTTGATAAAGGGGAAGTGAAGTAAAAAACTGAGTATGATTTACTGTGTTCTTATTGTTATTAAGGTAATCACCACAACTGTAAGTTTTCTAAATACCTTACAAGTACATTGTAAGGTTTTCTATAAAAGATAATTGAAAAATTTTGAATTTTATTTTATGATAAAATAGATCGAAATATAAAAGTTGAGTGCACATGATGAAAGAGAAGAAAACTGCAGTGGACCATTAAAGAGACAACTTGTGGGTTATGATGGGTCAGAGTGGATTTGTTATCTGGAATACACTAGAATCAGATATGCTAATATTAAAATGCACTAAAGATTCATGGAATAAGAATATGATTTCTTTTATGCCATGAAAGGATTATTAAAAGCCATTTTTAAGACTTAAAGGAAGAGACTGTGGAAGGCCAAGTTTGTAATTGTATCTCACTGTTATGTAAGATCATTTATGGACTTAGAAGTATATTCAATTTTTAAGCAAGGTAAGGTAAGATTACTGCAAATTTTCATTTAGTAGATAAATTTGATGAGTCCATTTCATTTTTTAAATAAAAATTCATCTTTACATCTACTCTTTAACTGTTTTAAATATTAATTGTATAATTGTTTTATTTATACCCGTTGGGAATAGCAGTGTTAGGATATTCCCAAGGATACATATTCATTTGGCATCGTAATCAACAAAATGTCATTATCAATTTCAGTAACCCAACTCTCAGTTACAAACCACTTAATAATACCGACCTTAAAAAAAAAACTTAATTTAAAATACTCTTTTCAAACATAATTTTTACCGAAAAAATATATTTCAACTGTTATTTTTTTATTACTTAAAAATATTCCTCAATTAATTAAGATTTATTTTTGTTTACTTGTGAAAGATATTTTTAGAGGTGGATAATAAAATTAAACATGTTATTTTAATAAATAAAAACATATATGTTGTTTGGTGTTGCTATCATGCAATAATTAGCAAAAAATGAAGGGGTTAATGTATGATGGTGATACTGACCTTAAGGTTGTTGTTAAGGAGGTTTGGGTAACCCAAAATATACTATTTTGTCTTTTTGTGGCACCTTCACTTCCTCTCATTCTTACTACCCAGAGTCCAATTTTTTTCAGAAAATATCCAATTGGTACCTAGGAACCTATCTTTGCTCTTATCCTCTCCCCTTCTGTCTGTCGCACACTTCCCTACCTTTCCATGGATTTTTCCGGTTCGTTTCCACCCTCTATACCTATCTCTTTCTTACCTTCTGCAACTTCTCTAAGGTACTCTTATATTCCTCTTCAACTTTCTTCTTCACGCATTTATAACGCTTGTTATTGTTATTTCTCATATTTTCTTTTTTCTTTACAATTCTTTTTATTTGCATGGGTGTTTCATTGCGGTGTAGGGGTAAAAAAAATGTCTTCTACAGGCCAATTTTTTTTTTCTTCTTTCTGAAATTTAGGTTTGCCAAGAGAAGGTAGTTTTCCTCTGGATATGGGTTCTGAGAACGGTGAACATTCGTTTGCCTTTTTTTTTTTTTTTTGGGGAGATTGATTCAAATGTTTCCTTCCAGATTCTCACCCAACAGTTTGATTCCAAGTTTCTGATTCCGTTCCTTTATGATTTATTATCGGGGTTTAGGAGCGGATTATTGATTGCTGTGCAAAAGTTAAAATCATCATTTGTAAAGGAATGTAATGATAAACCATAAAAGTTTGAAATCTTTGTGATGGATAGGTTCAATTAGTTTTATCATTTATTAGCATTGATGAGATAAGGGAAAGAGTTAGGTCATTTATTTCAATTTTGGCCCTTTGTTGTGTTAACTCTCATGCCAAACTTCCTGTTAATACGCTTTTTTCTAAAAGTCAGAAACTAGTTGGTATCTATTCTGAGATTTTTTTTTTTTTTTTTTTTTTTTTAAAAA
>Ga0209489_110190_pt1 | contig 10837 bp, 11 predicted proteins | sample SiratrowhiteBW_FD_187527 | JGI IMG/M metagenome (GOLD analysis project Ga0209489, IMG submission 187527) | Root nodule microbial communities of legume samples collected from California, USA - Siratro white BW (SPAdes) (version 2) | ecosystem: Host-associated > Plants > Roots > Nodule | place...
ATATATATCCTATATCACATATAATAAAGTATATTTTACTGGCGCAAATCTTAATACATAAAATCTATAAGTAAAACGAAATGTTTAATAAAATTAGACAATGCATGAACGACCTTCAAGTGCATGAATAACTTATGTCACACATTACTAAAATATTCTAATAGTAATGTTTTCTTTTCAGTTTTAGCTTTGTCAATTTTGATTCTACATAAAAAAAACAACATCTAGCCTTCTTGCAGGTTCATATAGACATACTATGTCAACACAGAAACTTCCTTCTTGATAAGAATAAGAGTTAAAAGTTTAATCAATCTCAAGCACCTACACAAATAGACAATTCAAAGGATGTTTTTCAAATTCCAAGTAGATCAATCACCAGGTCAAGGGCCCAAAAACTAAAAGAGGCGTTGATTGGGCTGGTTCAAGACATTTTGACTGCGCAAACAAAGTCTAAGATTGAATTTAAGCCTGATCACATTCTTAATTTGATATGGGTTGATGAAGGAATTAAATGAAGGAAATTTGGGCCAAAAACAAGTCAATTGAAGTGAAGGGCCCATATATAATGCATCACCAGATTTAATTTAACTCTAAATAGATTATTTTGTGCAAAGATTAATTTCTGAAGAGTCATTAGTTTGTACGAATTTATGTTTCTTGTAATTTGTTTGAATTTCCTTAGAATTACGAGTAGTCATGTTTAGGAAGTTGAAACTTTTTGTTTTTCCATGGTTGTAATTAATTAAGTTTGTTGAGCGATGCCAAAGGTTGCTATTTGCATTAATCAGCAGACAATTAACTAGAGTCCCAGTTAGCTTTTAGGAGTTATGTAAGGTCTATTTAAGTCCAAATTGCACTTGTAATCAAGGACTTGAAAATGATAACACGAATTTTATTATGGAATTCTTCAGAAGTAAGAGTTCTCTCTTGAGTTCTTCATTCCACTTAGAAAGTTATCAAGGGTGATCATCCTTGTGGCGTTTTTCATACTTTAGGGTCTTTATTGCATTTCTTTTTTGCAAGACAAAGGGTTATGAGTAGATCATCCTAAATCCAAATACTTAGGGATCTTGGGACATTCAAATACTCTTTCTTGTGAGTTCTGGGGATTATTCCTAACCCGGTTCACATCACTTCTCCTGTAAATTTCATTACATAACAATGTTGAGACTCTTTTCCGTCCAAAATTATTAAATACCTCATTATATTCAATAATCAGCACCCATCTATCTAGATGTTATTGTCACAGTTTAACTATTAATCCTTCTATTTTTATTTTTTTGCTAATATTTTTTGTATATATTAATAATATCAAACACCAATCAAAATATGAAAATTTTATTATATTCAAGAATAAAAAAGGCTAAAAGAACAATGAAAAAAATTATAAAATGAAAAAGAAAATTTACTTTTTAATTATTAAAATAATAATTGACTCAAACCTCATCCCACAATGAATTTTTACAATAGTTTAACATACCTAGATTAAACGGATTGGAGAAGCAATTTGTTGATTCACGTGGCCTCTTCTTCCCGTAACGATTGCAAGTTGCACTTTTCCTGTGACAAGTCATGTCTGTCATTTGAAAAGAGAATCAAAATAGTTACAATGAACATGTCAATTTCCGGTGTCAGGTAGTATTTTGCAAGCTAACCGTGTGTAGAGAGGGATGTGGTTAGCACTTACTAAGACTATTTAGATTCATAGGAACACCCATCTTTGAGGGTGGTCAGGTGGATGAGGTAGAGATTTTTCTACAAGCACAATTATTGCAAGGTGAGGCTCCGCCCTTCCCCTAGAATCCACTCCGGGCTTTGAGGAATGGGAGCAGCTAGTCCAACTTCTTGAGCTGTCGACATATTGAACAACAAACATTTGAGCAAGATTTGACTCAAATCCTAGACCTGATCTTGAATCCTACACCGGTTAATGATGCAATGGGATCAATTTTTTTTTTCATTTTGCTGGCCCGCTCGTCCATGCTTAAGCTTTAAGTTGGGCAAGATTTGTAGGGATTGGGTTTCAAAGAACATTTGGGGAATGGTGTGTGCACCCTATTGACTGCCTGAGAGAGGTTAAATAATTAAGTAGGTCTTGGGCATTCGAGTCCTCATTGCATATGGTATCATCTTTGGAGTTGCTTTCTCATTTTCTATTGCTATTATTTTCGAAAGAAATAACACGCCAAAGTTGACATAGGGGTGTTTTATAATTTTTAAATTGGTCTATATGTGCTTTCTCGTGCATTTGTGTACGTTTTGGGAAATTTTATTCTTATAATAGGGTTGGAGCTATTAATTTGTTCATAAACTTAGAGACCATTACTTTGTTAGGTTTCAAACTTTTAAATTAACAATTTTTAATAAAACATGATAATTTGATAAAGGGACATATGTAATAAACAATTAAGCATTGATAAGAGAGAAATTGACTGAATAACAGTGCAACAAGTTCTGATTTGTTTTACTTGATATTGATACATCCCAATCTCCAAATAGAGACACCAGCATAAATACATAATAATAGTATACAATGATAAAAATAAATTTAGAATTTGATAATAGGCTAATAACAATCAAACACTCAAATTACAGTAATAAGAGTGAAAGAGAATTAAGAAGACAGAGATAGATGTCACTCTGATAGAATAATAAAAAGAGATAGAAAATTAAAAAACTTTCATTTTTAAGACTCTTTGATAGTTCAATATATTTTTTAAAAAAATAAAAATATTATTTATTTATTATTTATTAGGAGAAAATTTCAAAACTCTTATTCATCAAAAAATACTTATAGTATTGATATATAGTTAAGATATTTTTAATTTTTAATTAAAAATTATTTTTAAGTGTAATTTTAAAATTAAATATTTTTAATTTTATAATAATATATTAATGTTACATTTTTTTAAGCCAAAAAAACTTGTTTTATCTGCTTGGCCTTTAAACTAGCCTTACTTTAATGCTGAGGTAAACCTTGATCCAAGATAGAGTTCGAGGATAATCGTCCTACTCGATCATCCAGATGCAACTCGACTTACTACCCAACCAGTGTATTAAAGTAGGTAAAACTGTCAACTGATTGTTGAGAAACGAGATCGAGCACGCCATAGTCGTCAATGCCGATTGATCCAGATTTCATGTGTCACAAGCTTGCCATTATCCTTTAGGCAAGACCACTTGCTCAAAGGAAACGAAAACTTAAGGAGGAGAGACGAGCTGCGGTGGATCAGGAGGTCAACCAGTTATTACAAGTCGGTTTCTTCTAAGAGATTACATATTCCACTAGCTCTTGTAAACTCATAATTAATTATTGTCTTAATTATTTTCATAGATTTCTATTATCATTGATTTTATAAATAGAGTCCTGATACACTTTCCTTGAAGTACATTGTACAATACATGTGCTTTGTGTAGAATCTCTTATAATTCAATTTCTTTCTTTCTTTTATTTTTTTGTTTCATTTTTATTATTGTTTGAACTTAACATGAATGATTTAGAAAGTACAAAACCTAGAGTTTTAAGTAATTGGTATATCCTTGGTCCAATTAGAGCCATGCAAAATTGGATTACATAATTTCTTTCCTAAGAATATTACACCTACGAATTAAATAGAAGTTAGATAGTCATCTCCTTATCCTTAATTTTTTTTTAAATTGAATGCGAATTGTAGTTTGTTAGGTGACCAAGTTAGTTGAGTTTTTGTGAATTAATTCATGATAATAGTGGTAATTGGTTATTGGATTTCTTTGGTTCATGTGACATCTCATCTCATGGAAGTTGAATGTAATGTTGTTGGCTATACTACATGACCTTCCTCTCTAGCTTTGGAAAGAGGTTATGTAAGGTGGAGATTGAATCTGGCTATAAGAGAGTCTTAGATATTGTTAGTCATGAGGTTCATTTTAATGCAACTTTGATTTTTATATTCATTAAATTATATCATTAGACTAAAATGTTAATTTATGTTATACATACTTTGAACAATATTCTTGGACTAACCAACTAACTAAACATGGAACACATTCAAACCTTCTATTACTTTCTTTGAGTTTAGTTTGCCTTAACTAAATAACTAATTTCAGTTTTTCATTTAAGATGTATCCATAATCTCGTTAAGAAGTCATTCATGATGGTAAAAAGATAAGACTCTCTTCATTATTTTAGGTTTGTGTCAGACTCAAATATCTACGTGAATATACTCAAAAAGTCTACCGGACACATCCTATTAATCTTAAACTTTAATCTATTAGATTTTCTCAATATACACTAGTCACAGAACTTTAGCTTCACTAGATCATTACCATGCAACAAGTTTTGCTTGTCCAACTCCACTAAACCTCTTCCACTCACATATCCCAACTGAAAGACTACATGTTCTCCTTATCTTCAATGGTTTGACTAGACATGAAAGCATGTACAATCACAATTGAGTCATAAAAGTGTAAAGACCATTTCTCTCGACTCTTTTAACAAATTGTAAATGTTTTATTTGAATATTTTATTGTACCATTCAATCTTAGTTAAAAGACCTAGAAGATTGAACATGTTAATTAACAAATAATTCATCTTAAGGTCTCAAACATACCTCAAATCCTACAACATCGTCTAGTTGTCAAAGATATTTAATTTGACCGACTTCATACCATGTAAATTATGAGCTTTATTGTTTCTTATAATAACTACACCTCTTTCAATTCTAAGGTTTAAAAGCATTTGTTTACAAGAACGGGTGATAAGTGCAATTTGATTCTGTGATCCAACTCTTCTGTGTGTCTGAAACCGATGTCATGAACACCGTTGTAGATTTATATCTATTAGACACAACCACAAGGTCTACAAACTATATAGAAAAATAAGATTTTCTTCCTCTCTCATTTTTTTCCTTCTTTACACAATTTTTCTTACAATGGTCTCTCTTATGATAATTGTAACACTAAGGCCCTTTTTCTGCTTTATTGCAATGATTACTTAAACTTCTTGAAGCCTATCTTATTATATTCTTGAATTTTTTTTCTAACTCTTTAGTCCTAATTGATGTATCAATCTTCTCCAAAGTAATAGCTTGTTCTTCCTAAACATCAAAATGTTGGGAATTTGCTTTCGAAACTGCACATTGATTTCTTTCTGTTTCTGAATATGTCTTTAATTAGAATATTTGCTCTTAATTGTTAGAATATTGACTCTTAATTATTTTGTAGACGTTAAGATTTCAATTTGTTATAATTTCAGTCAGATATTTTTCCTTTCTGCAAGCATTATAAATGTAAGCTATTGATGGCTCAGAAAGACAAGAAGAAATAACAATATTTTCTCTTCATACATATCTCCTCTTATTTTGTAAACACAACAATTGATATCCGAGCTCTTGGTTCTTAAGGGTCTGTGTGTGAGACCACAAGGAAAAAAAACAACAGAGGAAAACCAGTGAGGAACCTTTTGATAAAAACACAAACTTCAACCATGGGCGGAAACTTCATGGCAGCACCTCTAGTTTTCTCTGGAGAAAACTATCAAATATGGCATGTCAAAATGAAGTCTTATCTAGAAGCGAGTGGTTTGGGGGATGTTGTGATGTTTGAAATCCAACCGCTACAAGAAGATCCAACTGTAGCTCAAATCAGAAATTACAATGATGAAGTAATAAGAAGAGCGAAGGCCAAAACCTGTATTCACTCTGTTGTTTCTGATGTTGTATTCACTAGAATTATGTCCTGTGAAACAGCTAAAGAAGCTTGGAACACTCTCCAAGAGGTGTTTCAAAGGAATGAAAGAACTCGGCAGATGCAAGTTCTCAATCTCAAAAGAGAGTTTGAGATGCTGAGAATGAAGGAGGCTGAGACCATCAAAGAATATTTGATAGACTCTTAGCAATGTCAACAAAATCCGACTATTACATGAAGATTTACCTGATAGAAGGATCGTAGAAAAAGTGTTGGTCAGTCTTCCAGAAAGGTTTGAAGCAAAGATCTCATCACTTGAAGATTCAAGAGATCTAACAATGATTTCATTAACCGAGTTGATGAACTTTCTACAAACCCAAGAGCAGAGAAGATTATTGAGAAAAGAGTTATTGAGAGAAAAGTTGAATACTGTTGAAGGAGTTTTTCTAGCAAGGTCACAGTCGAGTTACAAAGCAAAGAAGAAAGGCTGGAAAAATGAGAAAGTTAAGCAATATATAAGAAAGAAGACCTATAAACCTACTGCCTTAAGGTTTTAGGTTAAAAGTGGTGTCATTTCCTTGTATGTTAGGTCCATTTCTCCTTCTTGTGAGATCTCCTCGGTTATGTCCCCTCGGATTCTCCCAACAAGTGGTATCAGAGCCGAAGGTTCGCACCGACCTGATGGTAACCGGCTCATATGATGGGGACTCTCACTTGAGGAGGAGATTGTTGGGAATCCAAGTGTGAGTCTATGTCCCACATTGACTCAAAATGAGAAAGTTAAGCAATATATAAGAAAGAAGACCCATAAACCTATTGTCTTAAGGTTTTGGGTTAAAGGTGATGTCATTCCCTAATGTGTGTTTGACTTATTTCTCCTTTTTGTGAGATCTCTTTGGTTATGCCCTCTCGGATTCTTCCAACAACCACAATAAGTGGTATCATAAATACAACAAGCCACCTTTAACCCAAAACCTTAAGGCAGTAGTAGGTTTGTGGGTCTTCTTTCTTATATATTGCTTAACTTTCTCATTTTTATTCAATGTGGGACTTAGACTCACACTTAGATTCCCAACAATCTCCCCCTCAAGTGAGAGTCCTCATCATATGAGTCGGTCATCATTAGGTTGGTGTGAACCATCGGCTCTTGGTCCCTCTTCTACACTCCCCCAACGTATGAGCCGGTCACCAATAGGTCGGTGCGAACCTTCGGCTCTAATACCACTTGTTGTACTTGTCAGCACCTAATTTCGTCCGGATAGACAAAATTCATTTCAAAAAAATGCATATTTATTTCTAATTAACTTCTAAAAGAGAACTAAAAAAAGGTGAAAGGAGAGAAGTTATTTAATCAGATTTGAATTTTGTTGTGAGAAAAAAATGTGTTTTTATCAAAAAAATATCAAATCAAATCAATCAAAAAAAATTTTCATCTTTAAATCCATTATTAGTTTAGATTTATTTATTTATTTTAAAATAAAAACACAAAAAATATAATTTGTTTGTATTTATCCTTTTTTTTAAGAAAAAAAAAGAAAGAAAGCATGGATTTTCATAAAATAAGAGATGTTCTTTGGGTCAGCCTTTTTTCTTTTCACACCCCTACTTTTACTTTTATGGGCACCTCCAAATCACTTGATGATCTTCGTACGCTGCTCCACGACCCTCCCTCAGAGAAAAGACTGTGTCTCCTGCAATGAGGGCTGTGCCACTGTGCCAAAGATGCTGTTTTTTGTCCCCTGGAGGAACGATCCCAAGGCTAGTAAAAGAGGAGAATGTCTCCTAATAAGACAAAAAAGGATAATATCACTGGTTTTTGGATATATACGGGCTGCAAGAGGGACCAGGAGAGAGGACTATGACATTCTAATCTGGCTCCTTACTGAAGAAGAGGAGAGGGCACAAGATTGGGGCTCGCTAAAACAAAGAGTACAAAATACACAGCAATCCCAACATAGGAGAATACATTCAGGAGAAGAAGAAACAGGTATGGCTTCAAAATCTGATCCGACTAATGTTGAATGAAATGCCTGCATGCTTGGATCTACTGCCATGTTTTGTTTTGTTTGTGTGAATCTCTTTAGTTATTTCATTTTGAAAACATTATTCTTTATGCTTTCTTTTCCGTTTGTTCGGTTATATCGTCGTCATGGTTTCTGGTGAGGGTTGTTGAACAGCCAAACCCTCATGCTTCACCCATTCCTTCACCTGAGCACACTCTCCAAGCTTCCCATTTCTATCTGTGGCCTACTGCTCTTGGCAAGAGCAAGCCTTGCTAGCACCATAAACCTTCAGATTCTTCAACCAGCGCCTCCTTGCTAACACTCTCTTCTTCCCTGCCATTTAACAAACCAGCAACTTTGAGGAGCTACCCAAGCCATCTCCAGCTTCCCCTCACGAACATCATTTTCACAGTTTAACCCCGAAACTCACCAACCCCAACCACGTGGTGGCTTCACTCTTGCTTACTGCATCCACCACCTCTATCCATGCACGCATTACCATCGTGGTGACGCTGCCTCCATCACTTCCGACGAACCACCAGATCCAAAGAAACCATTTTGGAACTGCTACCATGGTGGTTGCCATTGCCACCCTACACAGCCACCTACCCATTACACCTCTGTTACTGTTCCATCAGGTCACCTTCTCCTTCACGCACAAACCAAACTACTTTCTCTTCCAATAAACTCGCGCCACAGCCATCGAATACTCCCAGGCACCACGACTCACCAACGTAGTCACCAAATCCTCACCACACTCCGTCATCAAACTTCCATAAAAACTTACCACCTCACGACTAACGCCTCATCCCCACTCTCTTTGTCCCACTGCACCTCCAGTTTCATGTTCTCGTGCCTTCTAACCTTGCCCACAAACATCCTGCCACCGTGAGTGCCACCAAACATTATCCACCCTCCATCCTCAACCAGCTTCCCAACATCCATGGCTGCCCTGAGGTCTCCCTCCACGCCATGTATTCCCCATACCTCCATACCTACGTAGCATCCACCCCAACCTCTTTCTTCCCTCCCTACGCTGCCAGAAGCTACCACCAACATTCATCCTCAACCTCTAAAACCTCCAAATTACCTCCACCTTACGCCGCCACCCTCCACCATAACACACCCTGTCATCACCTCCAAACCACCGTGAAGCCACCATGCCCTCCAACCCTAACCTCGACAAAACAGCACCTCCCACACTCCCACCGTCAACCACCAACATTTCGTCGCACCTCCGCTCCTCTTTTCATGCCAAAATGCCTCCACAGCAACCCTTCTCTAACCCAAACCGCCAGTTCCTACACCTCCAAGATACAGGCCCCACCTAAGCACCATGCCACCCCTTGTAATCATCTTAAAACCACTTCCATTCCCAGTCCTAGCCACTGTCTTTGTATTCCCCACTACCTTAAACAATGGTTGCAGGTAGGCCAATATTGTTGTTGATGTCGGAGGGTTACAATACCATTGTACAAAGCTTAAATAATAGTAACAAGAGAGGCTTAGAAAAGGTGCATGAGTGAAGGTGCAATTCATTTTTTTTATGAATAATGTTTTGTTGACACCGTTTTATCATTATCCCCACTTGACACCGGAGTAATTGTGTCAAAGTATCTGACGTGGCAGGAGCAAATGTGGAAGTGAAAATCTGAATGGGCAAATATGGAAGTGAAATTTTGAAGGAAGTACTAATTTTTGAAATCCCGCCTCTCACTCTTTCACTTTCACTCTGTCGCTCTCTCTCCCCCTCAGTCTATCACTCTGCCACTCTCTCGTTCTGTCTTTCACTCTCTCACTCTCTCATTCTATTGCACTGTTTGCGCTCTCTCGCTCTCTCTGCACTCGTCTTCCACTCGGTTCTTCTCCCTGCTCCCATCTTCCGTGGTTGCTTTTTTTTCTTTTTCCATAAAAGTTGTTAAAGGTGAGTCTTTTATGAGATTTTCATAGAAAAAGAATTGTTTTTCAGCCTTTAAATGTTGGTCTTATATGATTTTTGTATGGGGTTTAGGTTTTTGGAGTAAAGGTTGCTCTTTTATGGGATTTTTAATCAAAAGGGAAGATTTTTATTTGGTTTCATGGTTTAGGGTTTTGAGAAATGCCTTTATTTGTATGATTTTTGTTAATCCGTGGTTGTTTTTCTTCTGGTTTTCATCAAAAGTTGTTAAAGGTGAGTCCTTTATGAGGTTTTCATGGAAAAGGAACTGTTTTTCATCATTTAAATATTGGTCTTGTATGATTTTCGTATGGGGTTTAGGTTTATGGAGTAAAGATTGCTCTTTTATGAGTTTTTAATGAAAAGAGAAGATCTTTATTTGGTTTCAAGGTTTAAGGTTTTGAGAAATACTTTCATTTGTATGATTTTTGTTAAGGGTTTAAGGTTTTGAGAAAGACAGGTTGTGCTGTGTGCTGGGGGAAAAATGACCATAAGTACTGGGCTGGGGATTGATTGGGTTTGGAAATACATGATTGATGAACATATCTAACCTGTGTCGTGACCACTGGTTACCCCTTCAGTAATGAGGGGACACATTCGTTCAAGTTTTGGCGACTAATCACATGAACATATCTGATGTGTGTCACCAAAACTTGAACAAAGGTGTCCCCTCATTACTGAAGGGGTAACCACAGCTATTTTGTCAAACAATAAGTGATTTTGAGTTTACAAAACATCAGTGGTTACCCATGCCCTAATGAAGGGATACCTTAGTACAAGTTTTGGCGACTGATGAACACATGTGTGTATGATATGGTATGATGGTGATTAAATATATGGAGTTGTGGGATGGTTCACGAAGGTTTAATGGAAACAATATGCCTGCATACTCCACGGTTTGTAACAATTTAATTATACTTTTATGGTTATGTGTATTTTTTAATTGAGTTGGTCACATTTTAATTTGGTTGATCATAATTTATTTGCAGTCTGATCTTCACAGTTTGCAGCAACAGCTGGTGTATCAATGGATTCTCATGAGGATAACTGTAGATGTCAAACTGTGCTATCTACCGTCAATTTGATCAGTTTAAGTTCAGAACTTGCTATTATTCCTTACCACAGTAGTACATGATTATTGTAATTGCTTGTACAAAACTGTATTATTTTAGTATTTGTTATTAATATGAAGTATTGTAAATATTGTTACAATTATTGAGTTATAGATAAGGAA
>Ga0209489_110192_pt1 | contig 10832 bp, 5 predicted proteins | sample SiratrowhiteBW_FD_187527 | JGI IMG/M metagenome (GOLD analysis project Ga0209489, IMG submission 187527) | Root nodule microbial communities of legume samples collected from California, USA - Siratro white BW (SPAdes) (version 2) | ecosystem: Host-associated > Plants > Roots > Nodule | place: USA...
CAATTTGTTGTTTTTTTTTTTTAGGTCTTCCTATAATATAATATAATGGAAGAGTAAAAATGTATATAAACATGTCAGGAAAAAGAGAGACAAGAGATGTAAAAGAAATAATATTTTGAGTGACCCCATTCGTGTTCAGTTTATGTTTCAATCTTTCCTTCTCTCAGTCGTCTTCTATATCTCTCGTCCCCCGTCTCTCAGTCATCTTCTGCATCTCTCATCCAAGTTTCTTGTTCTCTTTCTCGATCGTGGATAGTTGTTGTCGTTCTCGCTCGTTGCCTTCGTTGTCATTCTCATGCCGGTTTGAAGGTTCCAGTTTAGCTGCGGTGTTCATTGTGAAGGCAGTTAACAACTCGAGTTTAATTCATTCTTGTTTAGAAAAGGTTTGTCTTTTATGAGGTTTTTGATGGAAAATAAATACTTTTTAGTCATTTTACAGTTTTGTTTTTTGTTGACGTATGGTTTTCGTTTGGGGGTTTACGGTTGTGGAGTAAATGTTTTTCTTTTTTTGGATTTTTGGTGAAAAAGAGATATTTTTTGTGGTTTCACGGTTTAGTTTTATGTTGAGGTATGATTTGCGTTAGAGGTTTAGGGTTTTCATGTTTGAATATTTTTGTTACTTCAATATATGTTACCGAGAAGGGTGGGTTGTGTGCTCATTTTGAAAATGTTTTCCTTTTGAATGAGTGGTGGGTGGGTGGGTTGGTTGTTTTTTCGTGGATTGTTTGCTGACATTAATTGGTTCTTTTGTTTAGGTGTTTGAAAGTTTCAACATTCATGGCTGAAAAAGGAGTTATTGTGCATGGTGGACAATCTAATGAACACGTGAACACATCTAACTTCAATCGTCAAAACTTCAACTAAGGTGTCCCTTGATTAAAGAATGAGTAACCACTAGGGTTTTGTAAGCTCCAAACTAGTATTAAGACACTCAGTTGTAAAAAATGAACTTATGCATGGTGGACAATCTAATGAACACATTTGACTTTAGTCGCCAAAACTTCAACTAAGGTGTCCCCTTATTAAAGAAGGGGTAACCACTGGGGTTTTGTAAGCTCATAACTAATATTAAGACACACAGTTGTATAAAATGAACTTATTTTGGTGAATCAAAGTGTGAGTAATCCTTCTTATGGTATTATATGAGAAGTTAAGAAGTTAATTTGTGAAAATGGTCCTCATGAACACATTTGACTTTACTCGCCAAAACTTCAACTAAGGTGTTCTTTGATTAAAGAAGGGGTAACCACTAGGGTTTTGTAAACTCAAAACCAGTATTAAGACACATAATTATATAAAATGAACTTATTTTGGTGAATCAAAGCGTGAGTTATCCTTCTTATGAGTATTATATAAGAAGTTAACAACTTAGTTTGTGAAAATGTTCTTCATGAACACATCTGACTTCAGTAGCAAAAATTTCAACTAAGGTGTCCCCTGATTAAAGAAAGGGTAACAACTAGGGTTTTTTAAGCTCTAAACTAGTATTAAGACACATAGTTGTATAAAATGAACTTATTTTGGTGAATCAAAGCGTGAGTAAACCTTCTTATAGGTATTATATGAGAAGTATAATTAAATCGAGAACAAAAATATAATTAAAAAATAAAAAATGAGGTAAACTTTTTTTTTGGAAACTTTCTTCGAAGACAACGAAGATTTGAAAGGTAGAGGAAAGGTTCGCTTTTTTTCAAACATTTTACTTACGTAATTTATTTCATTATTAATATAATAATAAAATAAATATAATTAATTATATAATATAATAATAATAATAATAAGAAGAAGAAGAAGAATAATAATAATAATTAATATCAGTTTTTAATAAGATTATAAAAAAATAATAAAAAGTAATAATAATAAAATTATAAAAATAATTAAAATTAATTTATAAAAATTAATTTAATTATATAATATATCATAATAATATTAATAATTACTAAAATAATAATAAATTTAATAAAATTATAAAATAATAATATTAATAAAAAGTATTAATGGAAATTATAATAATACTGAAAATAAATTTTATAAAATAATAATAATTTAATTTTTATTTTTAAATAATTAATAATCTTATAACTTTATCAAGAAAAATAATAATAATAATTTATTAATCACAAATAACAAATCAATTATTTTAAATTTTAAATTAATTTAAACTAAAATTTCATCTACTAAAAAATTATTTTATCAATTAGACACATCGCATCACTCACAAACTTTTATAAAACTTTTCACTCAAATCGTACTATCTTTCTATTAATTCAAACAATCAAACTTTTCACACACTTTCATCTCAAATCCACTCTTTCAAATTCATTCCTTCAAATCTACTCTCTCATCCAAACATACCCTCATAATCAAATTACATTCACTATTCTATAACAAAAGATAGATTTCGTCTATTTAAATGTCCAACAATTATAAATAATACAAGTGAGAACCTTTTAGGACATTGTAGTAAAAAGAATTATATGTTAAAAATGAAGGAAATAATAATTGTTATAAGAGGCTTACTGTTTTTATAAACAATTATGAATAATAAAAGCGAGAAGACTGTTAGGACATTTTAGAAAAAATAAATATTTGTTAAAAGTGAATTAAATAGTAATTGTTATAGAAGGCTTTCTGTTTTTACAAACAATTTATGATTTTCACGTAGTAACATTTATATTTATTTTCTTATAAAATATTATTTATATTTTCCTTTTTTTCTTTTAATCTCTCTTTCTGTGTTAAGGGATAATGTTTTTAAATTTATTTTCTATATTTTTTGTTATCACTTTTCACTGTAATAAAAAAATTATTTAGACACAAATTTTAGCAACTAAATAAAATGGTTGTTAATTGTGATTAAAATAATTATTAAATTAGATTTTTGTTGTTAAATAATTATAAAATAAAAGTAATGATTGAATTTAGTAACCAATTAAGTCAAGATAATAACTACTAAAGTTTTAATCACTGTTATATTCTAAATTGGTATCTTAAATACTAAATCCTAAATTTTTCACCAATTTTTCAATGATTTGAATCAATTATGTAATTGATCTTTAATTGAATCTAAATCCTAAACTCTAAACCTTTATTTTTTAATTATTACACTTATTCATATTCAACTTTGAAGTAATTTTGATTCATGATTTCAGCTTTGATGTATATAGAATGACAAAAATTTGATTTGTGTAGTGATGTGTTAAAAAATATAGTTGCTAAAGTTAAAATAATAATACCTAAAATAAATTTATAAAATAATAATTATATAAAAATAATAATAAATTCATAAATAATAATTATAATGATAGAATTGCAAAATAATAATAAAATAAAATAAAATAATAATAATAAATAAATTTTAAAAATAATAATAATAATAATAAATAAATAAATAAATTTATAAAATAATAATAATATCATTAAAAATTAATAATTTATTTTATTTTATAAATTTTTTTATACATATTGAGATGTAGTTTATTTCAGTCACGGATTATACTAAAATACTGTTTTAATTACGTATGGGTAATAAATATAAATAAACTATAATAATTCATTCTGTGTTTAATATTTAGTAGGTGTTGAATTTTTATATCAATTTCTATTTATTTTATTAAGTTTTACAAAATTCATAATTTTTGTTAAATCTTTTATAATTATTGTTATTTAAATTTTATTTAATTTTATCAAAATTTATTTTTCATAATTTTACATATATCCACGATACCATATAATTCATATTTTTTCTACTAAACTAATATAATGTAATAAGAATAATGTTTAAATGACACACTAATTTAATGTAATTTTGAATTAATTTTAATTATAAAGATAAAATTATAATATCATAATTTGATCAATTAATTTCTTTTAACAATTCCTATCATCAAGTAACTCACAAATTTTTATAACTTTTTTTTCTTATTTTTCTTTATTTTTATTTTTTCTTATTTAAAACAACCTCAATTTTTATCTTTTTCTTCAAATTTATGATTTTTCTTTCTGTTAAATTCACTCTTTAAAACAATCACACCAAAAAGTGTACAAATTGATGTAAATAAAAATAAAAATCCATAAGGTTATGTACTTAAATTGAGAAGTGTTGATATTTTGATAATGTACTTAAATTGAGAAGGGTTGATATTTTGATAATCATAAGTAACATACAACCGGTTTAAAAAAATTATTATTTTTATTTAGTTTGAGGGTTCAAGAGAGATAAAGTTTTGATGACTAAAATTAGCATGTAATATAGGTTTTTATTTTTTTTCTTGACAGAGACAATATAATAATTAAATATTATATGTATGAAAATTTAAAAAAAAATATACTAAAAATATAAAGATATTTTTATATTAAATAAGTATTATATGAATATTAATTTACTTCATTAATAATAATAATAATAATATCATTTTTATTTTTTAATATTAAATCATTTAAGAATATGATTATTTATATTTTATTATTAATAATATTAAACTATTTAATTAATATTTATTTATAAAAAATAAATATTATTTTATTTTAACAATTTTATTTTATTTTTACTATTAATTATTTAGATATTTTTTATAAATTAAAAATATAAAATTTAATTCAAATAATAATTTTATAATTTTTTTCTAATTTAAATTTATTATAAAAATAAAAATAAAATAATTTATTGCTTTTATATTATTTTTTATTTTAATTTTAAATTAATTAATAATTAAAACTGCTAACATAACTATTACAATATTTCACAATCTATTTTATCCATAATTTTAAAATTTGAATTTTTCTATGAACTTTATTATATTTTCATTATTTTTTAAATCTTAAATTTACATATTTATTCTTTATCACAAATATAATACCTTTTATCATCTCTCTGGAAATTGTCAAATGAATGTCATTTAATATAAAATTGTGAAAATATATTTTTCTTTAAACCGAAAAGATGATACAATTGTTATAGATTTATTCACGATGAGGACGTAGGTTTGAATTAGACGGGAGAAGTGATGAACAGTGAGTGTGGGAATATTGCAGTGAGGAAGAAGGTGGACTAAGCACTTGGCAGTGTCAGCCCAAATGTAGCATATAAGATTGTTTTGTTGTGAGACAAATTCCCTCCCAAACAAACAACAAAACCTATCTACCTACATGCTCATAATACACCCTATTGCTCTTCCACTCCTCTTTTTTCTCCCTATAAAATGTTTCTTTTCTCGTACATGCATACAACATTGTATATTCATCTTTCTCTGTCCCTCTTTTGCTGAAAAATGTTATTTTCTTGCTATTGTCTTCGTCCCGTATCTCTTCTGCTTCTTTTTGCAAAGGCTGAGAAACACTGCCATGTCGCTTCAATCAGTCCTTTTGGATTAAGTTAAACATGGAAATTTGAATTACTTTGAATCACTTCTATCTTTTTACCCAAAACTCAATCCTAGATCTTAAATAAGCAAACACACAATGATTAATGTTATGATTAGAATCAATTTTTGTTTTGAGTAAGGGGTTTGGTACAAAGTGGATTTTTAGATTTCATTTAAGGAACAACTGTTTCATAGCTAGAAAAAAAAATGCTCATGGACATAATACTCAAAATCGGTGGATATAAGTTTTTTTAACGCTTAAACATCTGTCATTATTTGTAGAATGAGCCTCGGATATTATAGATTAATATTAATCCATTATAAAGAATTATTTTTCATTATTAATATAATAGTTAGTTGATTGGTGAACATTGTATTTTGGGCAATGAAAAAAGAAGTCCGAATGTGTTCGACCTATATATAAGGTATAGATAAAAATTGGAAAAGTAATTTCGTAAATTCCACTGGCGATTGCTTCGATGTCCCTTCTTAATAGCAGGTTTTAATCCCCTCCTTGTTTGTTTTCATTCATTGTCTCACATATAGTATTACTATACATGTCAAGATGTGTATTGTTAAATGACATCATGGTATATTCAAGAATAAAACTATCATATTGAACAAAAGCAAAAAAAACTAAATAGTCATTCTCTACCATGGTGTAATAGGGTTGCCACCAAAGATTCAAAAATTTTAAATATTAGCAATTGACAATTGCTATTAACACGACGATTGCAAGTATTTTTAGAATGACTATACCATTGAGATCCACATATTTTGCTAGATTCAGATTCCGTTACACTGTTTGTAACTGCTACATTAGATCTGCATAGTCGTCGTCAACTATAGGATTGTTTGAATCCAGGGAGAATTTTCTCGCGCTCCCCATTCTAGAATTCAAGAAAGATACACTTTCTTGTAGGTCTCACAATTGTCATGTGACTAAGTAGGTGGAGTCAGAATGGAAGAGTTCAATTCCTAATAAAAGATAATTATTAAGAGAAAGATTGTTACATGTGACATTAATTGTTTCATGGCATAGACCACGTAAGTTAAGTCATAATCAAATCGTTGCATTTAGGACTATTACATTATTTTGTAAAAGAGTTATATCCTAACTATGAGTTATATTTTGACTATTGACTATAGCTTTTAACTTAGTAATACGTGTTCAATCCAATATCAATGAGTTAATCTTTGATTAGTGGTTCAGATTGACTTTAGTTCTTACAATTAGCAATCCAAATGAAAAATTGTGCCATCAGATTACAGATAAATCCTTGTGTATAATAATTAATAATTAAAAATAAATAAATAAAATAATGTGTAAAGTAATGTAACATAAGAGAAGATATATAAATGAAGACATAGAGAGAGGACATTAAAATATAAATAAATTTCCGTACACCAAAAAAGAAAGAATTTCTTTTGTGAAATGAAAACGTTAGTTTAATACGTGTTAACCATATGCTTTCATTTGACACTCATTTTTGCTAATAATCTTATATACTAATCAAATAAAATAATAATAATATATATAAGTGTTATATGGATATGGAGAATGAACCGTTAAAATAACACCACCCTTTGTGAAAAAAAGGTTATTATATGAATTGAGAAAGCATTGTTGTGGCAGTGATGAATGGGTGAAGGGAAGCTTTAAGCACATCATCATTACAACAGTGTTCAAATTGAAAAGAAAAAGTTGCCGTGGGTTAGTTATTGGTCTTTCTGTAGGCAAGTGCTTCTAATTATGGTTCTGTTAAGACCCGACCAGATTGCAGTTATGTTCGTACGTCATCATGCTAACTGGCTTCCTTGTATCTTGTTTTGGTTTGCGTCTACAGCGTTGGGATTCTTATACTGCACGAAACACCCAATCTGATGATAAAATGGAAAACCCTTCTGAGATGAAAAGGAAAGACCAAGCATTCCTTTGTCCCTGCCTCTTGTTTCAATACCATGCTGTAGAATCTCATACATGAATATATATACATGAGCTTAAAACAGTGAAAAGCAGCAGAACGGGAAAGGGTACAAGCAAAAGCAAACAAAGGAGAGTGGTTTTTGTTGGTGGGTGAAGCTGGGATCTCTCTGGGGCCACATTTTCAGTGTTAATGTATGCATGTCATATTTGTGTGTTTGTTTTTCCTTATTTGTTTATGTTTTATTGGAAAGTTTCTTAAGAACACTAAAATAAAACATTTAGAATTAATCGAATCTTTGTGTGTGTGTTTTCCTCATAGTGGAGTGTGTATAGTGATGAAGACAAGATACAAATAAAAAAGGGTGCAAAAGAAAAGAATGAAGAAATGGAATTGAGAGTGTGGTCGCTATCCGTTTCCCTTTGGCCGCAATTCCCTCTCTTTCTCTCACTCTTAACACACAGTTTTCCTTTCCCTCCTCAGATTCTCATTATCCTGTTCCGTTTCAAAAAGAAGAGGTGTGAAACTTTCTGCTAGTTTATATGTACATACAATATTTCCTAACAGTTTACACATGTGTTATTTTGATGTATTGGATGGGTCAACTTTCTATTTACATAATAATTTTATAATTTTTAAAATCATATGTATGTTATCAAGAAAGTACAAGTTGGTATTTATAATATATCAAAGTAAGATATTTGTAAGTATTTATGGATTTACATTCTCAGTATTATCTAACACCTTTTTCAACACTATTAATTTAATTATATTGATTAATTTACTTATATTTTGAGAAATAATTATTTTTTACCAAATGTTGACAAAAATAAGATATGATATAAAGATTTACAGTTTTTTAATTGTTTTCTTTTCTTTTGTCTCACATGCAAATTTTTTTATTATTTAGAAAGAAATGAGTAGTTTTATTTATCTACAAGTGAAAACTTGTTGATTAATGAATCAAGGTAAGAGGCATAAAAAAGTTAACTATTATTGATTTTTCATAATAATTGAGACTTTCATGTATTATTATCTTATTCTTTTTTATATTTATTTTATTTTATTTATTTCAAGTTACACATTGATCTTCTTTATTTTATGTTATTTATCTTCAATTCTGCATTACTTCTATTTAATTTATTTATTTCTAATTATGCATAAATTTTAATTATGTTTATTTTATTTACTTTCAATTACGTACTGGTTCTATTTATTTTTTATTACACATAAATTCTATTTATTTTATTTTATTCATCTTCAGTTACGCATTAGTCATATTTATTTTATTTTATTTATATCTAGTTATAGATTGATCCTATTCATTTTATGTTATTTATCTTTAGTTATGCACTGGTCTTTTATTTAATTTATCTCCAATTACGTACTGGTCCTATTTATTTATTTTATTTATCTCGAGTTACACATTGGTCTTATTTATTTTATTTAATTTATCTCTAGTTACACATTGATTCTATTTATTTTATTTTATTTATCTCTAATTACACACTGGTCGTATTTATTTTAGTTTATTTATCTCCATTTACACATTAGACTTATTTATTTTATTTTATTTATCTCTAGATACGCATGGGTCCGATTTATTTTATTTTATTTTCAGTTACACACTATTCTTCATTATTTAATTCATAATAATATTATTAAAGTTGTCTCCAGTTTTATCAAAATTATATTTATTTAAATTTCTTGCTTTAATTCTTATTTTATTTGAATTTACAAAATTCTAAATATAATTTTTTACATATAAAATTAAAAAGAAAGAAATATAAGGTAAAAGTAAATATTTTTTATGAACTTGGATAAAAAAAAGTTACCTTTATGCTTTATTATTATTTTACTAATTGTATTTGTTTAAATGATGTGTAAAAATTATTATCCAAATAGACATTATGTTATGTGTTTCTTGAAAGTGTCAAAGGTATGTCTATTATGAAGAAGTCCTATGTTTCAAAGAGTTGAGATTAAGTTAATGTATGAGTTACTATATTTCGGAAGTCATATTTTGATACACTGCATAATGAAAGGCAGGAACTAAATGAGGCCTAAGAAAGTATTTCCAAGTAGGTGAATATTTGGATAGTTTTGAATAGCACCTTGAACTACAATATTTCACCAGTCAAACTTGGTATTATCCAATACTTGCTTAATATTGCTGAGGTTAGATAGTCAATATATATCTCTTTTATTGGCAGGTGACCAGAATTCTTGAGAAAAATAATTATGATTATACCAATATTTTTCTAAGAAATACTCAACTACCTACGCTTCCCAAGTAACTTTCGATGTTTAGGGTGGATCATCAAAAGTGCTATATGGATCATATGTATGATAAAGTGAGATTAATTCTTGTGGTTGTAGGTTAAGTTATAGGCCCCTATTATTTGTAGTTGTAGGTCAAGTCATAGGCCTTCATTGTTTGTATTGTTTATAAGGTTATTAAGATTCATATTTAAGGCTTATAAAGACCTCACTCCTTTCATGTTTTTCTTTCATTTGTACCTATCGCGCAAGTAGAAGTAGAACCTGCTCAGTGAGGTTTGTCAGGAAAAATTTCGGGAAATTTTTTGGACAGTTGAGTTATGAAGAACCTGGCTTTATTATCATAGAATATATAAAATATATATAAATTATGAAGTAGAACTCTTATTATTATACAAAATTTATATGTTTTTGTAAAATATTATGAATAATTACAAAGGATGTGAAATGTCGACATACATTATATTTGTGAGATTATGATATAATTATTGTAGTCTCTAAGAAAATCTTATAAAGAAAGAAACAAAATTACTCCCATGATCTATTAAAATAACAATTATTTGTATAATAGTCGAGTGTTACAATTTTCACCCACTTTATTAATTCGATCCATGTTATTTTGCAATGTGTTTTTCTTTTGATCGAGATTAATGGTAATATGATTGACTATTTTAATTGTAGAAGGGGTGTTTTTCAAGGAAACCCTTTGTCTCCTATACTTTTCTTCGCATAAGATTCTTCCTATGATTGGTCCTAAGGGTAAGGACTATTAGTACTCTCGTAAGACTAGGTATTTGATGAAGCCAAGCAAGTGCAAGAAGCCACAACAAGCAAGTGGAATTGGACGTGTTGTCCTAGACTTTGTCTTAGTGTGAGTGAGTGTGATTGGAGCTAAATGGAAACTTGTGCACTACTACGGAAAATCCCATTGGCACACTTTAAAACTGTTAAATATTATGTTTTATATTTATGTAAGGGTAGTTTAGTCCTTTTATTATTTCTCTTTGTTGTATATATTTACATTGTATTGCTCTTGCTCATTAATGTAACCCTAATCCTCTTCTCATTTTTCCTCTCTTCTTCTATTCTTGAATGCTAATCTTCACATGGTATCAAGAGCAAGGATGATTGCCACAACTTTCGCGGATCCAACTTTTCGACGACCCCTTTTCGCATCTGTTTCGGTGACCCATTTTCACAGACCCAGGTGATCTCGTTCACTCTTTTGAAACTTTGCTGTTAGGGTTTGAATTTGTAGAATTTG
>Ga0209489_110194_pt1 | contig 10826 bp, 5 predicted proteins | sample SiratrowhiteBW_FD_187527 | JGI IMG/M metagenome (GOLD analysis project Ga0209489, IMG submission 187527) | Root nodule microbial communities of legume samples collected from California, USA - Siratro white BW (SPAdes) (version 2) | ecosystem: Host-associated > Plants > Roots > Nodule | place: USA...
ACACATATATATATCTCTCTATATATATATATATATATATATATATATATATATATATATATATATATATATATTATTCAAAAGTTTTGATTTAATACTACCAATTCTTTTTACATTAAAAAAATATTTAGAAATTCTTTTATGAATAAAACAGTGTTGCCCTGGGTAGAAATATGACATGTCATACTTTTTTATATAAAAAAAAAAACTTACGATTATAATATTGTAGTTTAGATCTTAATATATTTAGATTGTAAGAATTTAAAACACTCTAAGGAATTTAATGAATTCATAAGATTTAAAAGAATTCCATAATTGTTTATATAAATTTAAATTACAATAATTAATATAAAAACTAAAGAAAATATAAAGAAGTAAAATCATTACAATTTTTCAATCTTTTGTACTTTTATATTTTGTTGTACTAACTTTTGATCATTAACATTAACTTCATCATGTTTTTTAATGTTTAATAGAATTAAAACTACAGTTACTGCTGTTTAATAATATAAAGACCTGTCAACCATATACAACAACAAATAAATGAACAATGATTAAAATAAATTAAATACATTAATTAGTTTGTATTATTCTGTATTGTCTGACCAAACAACATTAAGTTGAAAAGTCATGATAATTTAGATCTGTTTTGAAGAGTGTCCTTACTTATTTATAGTTATTAGGTGAAAGGTACTATTTTCAACAGTATTAAATATTTTAATTATCCAAAACTAATTTGATCAGGAGATAACTTTTTGTACATATCTCTCTCACATTCCAACCGAAGATAGATAAGCAACACCACTGTATCAACAAGACAAAAGAAAAGATATATTTCCAATTTATATAAGAATATTTTAAAAAAAATCATCGTAAATATATTTTTTCTGCATAAAAATAACTATATGATTTTTCAGAAAGAAGGAATTACATGAACTAGTATAAATAAATAAAAAAATTAGAATAACATGATTTGGGTAAGATTATTTTATAAGTAGAGCATTTAGACATTCTATTATAAAGTTGCACAAAATCCATCAAATTCCTTACATGAAAAATCCTAGTTAAATATCACCAAATTACATTATTCCTTATTACTAAAAGATGGAGATTTTATTTTATAATATAATTTTTCTTCAAACTAGTAGGCTTATTGTGCGTTGTATAATATTTTCAAAATTTAAATCGCACTAACAAAAAAATATTGTTAAAGAAATACGAGCTTGCATATTTTGAGAAACTAAAATTTATGATGAGATATACTTTTATTGTTAATAATGAATATTTTATTTGTGAATTAGATAATTTTTTTTTTTGCTTTTCAAAATGTTGAAATAAATTTTCAAAAAAATTATTTAAATTAATAGACATCTATTATATATTATTAATTTAATATGATGTACATAAAAAAGTTAATTGAAATTCAAAATTAAATTAATTAAATTTATGATAATTGCACTCCCATATGGTGGTTAAATACCCTCATATCCTGGGCCAGGCTAGTGGCCCAACGAATTTCAATGATGCAGATGGACTTTATTCATCTTAAGAATTATCTATACTTACTTAATGCTAATGAAAAACTAAATACATGACCATTTATTCCAAAATAGTTTACTAAAATTAATTTGTACAAATAAAATTTATTTGACATTTAAATAAGAGCATATAAATAAGACATATATTAACAAAATATTAAATGAATTTTATTTCATTTTATTAATTATTTTAATTTTTTTCTATACAATAAAATATATTTATAAATATATATTTATTATTTAAATTTATATATCTTAATTATATATTACGTTAGAATAAAGGAATATATATTTATTATATTTTATTTAACTTTAATCGATTAATTATTTTCTTTAACCAATTATAATTTCTGATTATAAGTAAAAATAATAATAAAATATTTACAAAAGTTGGCTTTCTTCGCAAATCACAGTGAAAGGTTTTACGTACTTTTCTTTCCCGTTTTGTGTGATTTTATACTTCATTTTTCATATTTTCTGTGCCTTTCTTCACACTTAAAAGTTTGTTAATGGAAACTACACCTTGAATATTCTAGTTTAGGATCTCCATATTATTTAGCTTGAAAAGTTGCCAATATTTTAATCCCCTGTTACCTTAAGCAGAACTCTAGAAATTGAAAAAAGAAAAAAAAAACATGCTATTAGTTTTGTCAATAACAAGAGATGTTCTAACTTCTAATTTGTTGATCCCAGGATTCTACCTCCACCAGTGACCATTAGGTATTTTCTTCACTTATAATTCACGCAGGAGATTGTTAGCTTTTGACCAACATCTTTTAATTTTCTGCAAAAAACAGTCACATGTTTAAATATTAAAGCAGAAATGTAAGAGCTTGACCAGGTAAAAACACACACAAATTTAAAAAGTGTGAGGAATAAGGTCATTTTCTCTTGCCGCCATGGATAATTATGCTCTTATTTAAATGTACAAGTTGTTTGCTGTAAAGGTGATATCAAGTTCAAAAGTTTAGCTACTTTTTTCAAGTTATAAATGTTTTAGGGTATATGGGGTAGCACTTTAATATTTTAGGTTATGAATATTTCTTTTAATAAGTGAAATAAAAACTGAACTACTTGGAATTTTCATGATGAGGTTGTTCTTTTTTACATTCAAAATAGAAGATTCTATACTGATACACATTCTGTTAATCTAATTGATAGTTTATTAATCTACACTTAAGATTCAAGAGTGATTTAGTAATAGACATTGCTAATCTTACTCATAGTATTTAGAATGAAGTTTCGTTCTTATGACATATAGGTATGGCCTAGCTTAAATTATAGAAAAATATGAAGATTGTCAATGTAGTAACTTTTCCTATAATCAAGGATATCTTTATTTACTAATAAATATTAATTAAAGAGAGAGTCTAAGTCGTTATAACTATAAGAGTTATAGTCTTCCACCCAACTTTCAAATTAATATGATAATTAAAATAATCCCTCAATTAAAAAATAGATAAAAATTAGGAATTATGTACTCTCGATCAACCAACTCTGTAGTGACCAATTACAAATATAAATTATAGAAAAACGTACATTTTTTCTAAGTTATCGGCAATAACAAAAACATTCTTCACTTTTTAAATTATTTAGTGAGTAGGAAGATTGGTAAGAAGCTTTTGTATAAAGGTTTCCAATTATATATTCATTGTTTCGGTTGTCAAGTTGTTAGCTGAATAATTTAGAATTTCAGAATGGGATATGCTCCAATGCTTGATGAACAATGAGAGACATCGCTAATTTTGAATTCTTTCACGTTTTCCCCATTTTTTGTGCCTGCCCCACACCCACCTTACTTCTATCATACAAGTTTGTTTCAGACGTGATTTTTCTCCATAAAAAAGTCAGTAGTTTGTTTTCATATTCTGTAACACCATTGACATGAACTATAGTTTTTTTACTACTTTCCAATGTGGTTTAGCAAGTTAATCTACCAAAAGATAACAGTAAAGTTGAAAGGGTGAAAGGATAAGGGGACAAGAGAAAATTGTTGATAAAAACAAGACCTAGGAATTTGCAAGTGCATATGATTCCATAGTTTCTCATTCTTCAAGAACAGATCCCATATGCATGTTTTAGGGTAAGGGTCATTTTCCAATGTAATTTTGCGTGGAGTGTTGAAAGTTGGGTGCTTCCAGAAAGTGTTGTTATGAGGCCCAAAGGGGTCCCATATGAGCTGCACAATTTGTTCAACTCAATTACAAATTCTATTGACAATCTCAAGATCATTTCAGGCCTTAATAGCAATTGACTCTTTATCCTTAATCACAAACTATTGCAGTTCTATTTCTTTATAGAGGCCATTGACAAGAAACAGAACTTCATTCCCTTGAAGAAATGGTAGCTGTGTTCAACAAAGAGCTCCTGAGCTGGTATCTCATCACCCTTAAACTCAAAGAAACCTTGGAATCCGGGATTCAATCTTCTCCTAATTCAGGGAACCGATCAATAGAGTCTCCCCAGCAGCAGCAGCAGCAGCAGGACAAACTTCAGCAGCAACCTACAGAATCATTGCAAGTTGTCATAAGTGAAGAAGGTGAGAAATCACGGGAGGAACCAAACTCACCAGGATCTGAATGGGTGGTGATCATCAAGGAGAAACTAGAGCAGGCATGTCAAGATGATTTGGCAAGTTCATGGTCCAAACTATCAATCTACAAAATCCCTCATTACCTTAGAGACAGTACTGGTGATGACAAAGCTTTTGCTCCGCAGATTGTGTCCATAGGTCCTTACCATCATGGCAAGAAGCGCCTTCGCCCAATGGATCGTCATAAATGGCGTTCCCTTAACCATGTCCTTAAGCGTACCAAGCATGACATTAGGATCTACCTCAATTCCATGAAGGAGATAGAGGAAAGAGCTCGCTCCTGTTATGAAGGAACAATTGGTTTAAGCAGCAATGAGTTCGTGGAAATGCTTGTCCTTGATGGTTGTTTTGTGCTGGAGCTATTCAGAGGAGCCACAGAAGGGTTCATACAACTTGGATATTCCAGGAATGATCCTGTTTTCGCAATGCGTGGATCAATGCACTCCATTCAGAGGGATATGATCATGCTAGAAAACCAGCTTCCGCTATTTGTACTAGACAGACTTCTGGGAATTCAATTGGGAAACCCAAACATGAAAGGACTAGTTGCAGCTCTAGCACTCAGGTTCTTCGACCCTTTGATGCCAACTGATGAACCAATGACAAAAAGTGACAGAAACAAATTGGAATCGTCACTTGGAAACACTATTACCTTTGACCCTTTATCTGATCAAGAAGGTCTTCACTGCTTGGAAGTGTTCAGGAGAAGTCTTTTGCGCGCAGGACCTCAACCAGAACCTAGAATATGGATCAAACGCAGGTCAAATGCTCAAAGAGTGGCTGATAAACGGAGGCAGCAACTGATACACTGTGTCACAGAGCTTAAAGAGGCTGGAATCAAGTTCAGGAAGAGGAAGACTGATCGCTTCTGGGATATCAAATTTAAGGATGGTATTCTGAGAATACCACGGCTCTTGATCCATGATGGTACCAAGTCTTTGTTCCTCAATCTCATTGCCTTTGAGCAGTGTCATTTTGATTGCAGCAACGACATTACTTCCTATGTTATCTTCATGGACAACTTGATTAACTCTCCAGAGGATGTGGGATACCTTCATTACCGTGGCATAATTGAGCACTGGCTTGGTAGTGATGCTGAAGTTGCAGACCTTTTCAACCGCTTATGCCAAGAGGTTGTGTTTGACATCAATAACAGTTACCTTTCCCCATTGTCTGAGGATGTGAATCGGTATTACAACCATAGATGGAATACCTGGTGTGCAAGCTTGAGACACAATTACTTTGGTAATCCTTGGGCCATTATATCTTTTGTTGCTGCTGTTGTCTTATTGCTACTTACTCTTGCACAAACCTACTACGGTATATATGGATATTACAGACCAGCCCAGTAAGTACCCCTCAGGATCTTTCATTTTCTACTATCAACATACTTTTCAGTGTTGACCCTTATCAAGTCTTGAGATATTGATGTGTTTGCGTTGATTTCAATAATCAAGCCTAGAAAAGATCTTGGAAGGCTGGAATATCATTAATTCATTTGTTTTTGCACAGAAGGTATTGGATTGGCTAGATGCTAATGCTGTAATACAACTTTATTTTGTAATGCAAATGCTTGCACAACAGTTTTTTGGCTTGATTGATTTAACAAGCTTTCATTTCATGGAAGGGACTGGAGGTTATCCAGTTGTAATGTCTATACAGCTAATGTTGGCATTTGACCTACAACATACATCTCAGGAAAGACATGTTTTTTTTTTCAGACATTGTAAAAGGTTGCTTTTGAAGTACAATCCAATTAATTTGGAATAAAAATGCATTCGAAAGTGTAATATTCAACTTGCACAGTCGGAAAAAATCAAAGCCCAAGTGTGTATAAGCGATACAAAAGGAACCTTGATTAGATAGGGATAAGTGTTACAAAGTAACGTGCATACATATGAATGTACTAAGGTAACATAATATTTTTGTTTGCTCCAATAGAAATGTAAGCAGTTGGTGCTAGCGCAGTTTCAAAGAAAGAACACTTTGGAAGAAAAGGTTTGGACCTACACGGAAGTTCGCCATGTTGGAGTGCAACTTACAGAGTTTAACCTATGTTTTTTAAATGATTTTACCGTGTTGTGTTCCACATGACCTGAGACTTGGCGCACTGGATTAAATCATTGATATATTCATAAACAAATGCAGGGTTGAGATTAAAATATTGGAACTCATTACTACCAACATGTGAACCCACGACCCGCCTTTTGAAACTAAGCAATATCTCTCTCAAGCCCACGCCCAACCTCGATTTCTGCAAACAGTATTTCCAATTATAACTCCAAACTTCCTTCCTCGATCATATGTAGCCTCTGTTGAACCCTTCATATATATATATATATATATATATAAAAAAAAAAAAAACACCTCTGTTCTAGCGTGTTTGCTCCGCCGTTTATTTTCACATTTTTTTCACACCTCTCTTCAAACCTCTGTTCAAGAGCATTGATGCATGGAATACAAAGGCTAGAGCACTTCCTCTCTCTCTACTTTTGGGTTTATTAGGTTATTTTTAACAACATAGGAAATCTTGGCGTCGCATCATCCCCTTTCTTCACTTTCAACTCTAAAATTTTTCACGTGTATTTTCCAAAGAAAATCTCGGAATAAAGTCAAGGCGAGGACATGGAACATTACTTTTTTTCAGTTTACAATTGTAGCACAAAATTCTTTTGGTGCAAAGATCAATACTAACACATTCAGGCGATCACCATCTCTTCTTCGAACAACAATTTTGGTCGCACTATAAATAGCTGGTGTTTTCCATGAACACGGAAACGGGGGCTTTATAGTGGTGCCTTTAAGCTCACTTGGCCTACTGGGATGAGGGAGTTGCAGATACCATTACAGTTGGGGGAAAAAGTAGGTTAGCGAGCACTGAGACAATTGAAAATTTCTGATGTAATAAAAGTAATCAGTGACACAACTGTAGTGGTACCAATGTTTCTGATAAGAAATGCACATCAAGATCAATGGGAAAATTTCCTGAACAAATGGTGTACAAGAAACCCTTTGCAAAGGAAAGAATTACCATAACCAACCCGACCAAGTGATCGCTCCATCCAAATAAAAAATTAAAATTGGCATTTGTGCAAATACATTATCCCACTAAATAAGGTCGACCTTGTTCCATTAGATATAATCAACCATATAAATCATACAACGGTATTCAACTCGGTTACAGAAACACCAATTAAAGAGTAATAAAAATACTTTGTTACTGATTCATAAGACAAAGTACTTGGCTTTAACAAAATACTTGTGCATGAGGACATTCTGCATTGATAGAGGTTTGACTCATGAGAAAACCTTATAAAGAGCAACTATAACTCGAGGGGATATCAGTCTCACAGCCAAAAATGTGGACAAGCTCATTCATAAAATATATATAAAAAAGATCCAGACGTCACAATAATGCCAAGAAAGCCTGAAGGGAGTAATATGCATGGGCACACTTAAAGAAAAAAAAAAAAATGAGTTCCTGAAAATCACATGATTAGAAGAAAAATACAATGAAAAAAGTTAATGACCCATTGCAAATAATGAAGGCGGTTCCTTTTGCACAGGTGTCTTAAGATTCTCGTTATTTAACTAGAATTGAGTAATAAGAGTTTGGCATTTGCCTACCTATAAAGAAAAAAAGAAGAAAAAGGATTTCACTAGAAGGGAGATGTAAAGAGAGGGTCCCCAACATATACCCAAGACTAAAGCATCTACCAGGGAGTAGAAACATTGAAGATGTCCAAACAGTAGCTCAATTGGGAGTTGAACATCCAGATGTCATACGTCCATGCTAGACCTCAAAGCAATTTCCCCAGCCACCAATTCTCTCCAGCTGTTAAAATCTACTGTAGATGATATCAAGCCACATGTGGGGTTGTGACTTAAATGTATCAAATAAAGTTCAATTGAACTGAAAATTTCAGTCCACGGTTGGGCTTGCGTTTTCTGCTGAGGTTCTCTTTCCATTATAGCGCTAAAGATAAAATAGACAAAAATGCTTACTGTTAGCAACAAGGATGCAATCTTGATAAAAACACCATTAATGAATGAATAACCAATATTTGCTTGCCACAACAATTTGAATGAGAAAAAGTTATGCTGAACCTACCTGTTTCCCAAATGAGAATGGAACATATTTATATTTGATCATGTGTGATATCTGTCTCCTCATTGTAAGTGTGAATAGGACCACCCAGTAGAAAAGGAGTATCGGCCAGAACACTGGAACATCAAAGGCACTAAAGAAAGTCATCACAAACGCAATGCAAAACGCCTTTGTGATCGAGTACCTGCCCACGAAAAAAAGTTTAGCAGCTTTCAGTAAAAACAATCATTTGCACGTTAAATCCAAACAGTAAATAACAAAACATTAGCCACTCCACAAATAACAATGCCAACAAAGCACAATATTAAAGCTAATGAAGAATGATCCCCTTGGAAGCCAAATCATAGACTAACAATTAAACACGTAAATAGTAAAGTCCAATAGAAGATTATTATACCCTCCTACTCATCAGGGATAACATGGAAGCCAATATGATCAGCAGAATAAGGCATTTTCAATATCCATAATTGGCTTGAACGAAAATCTAGACAACTTTGAGTACAGTAACGGACAGATCAAGCACAAAAATACCATAACATCGTAATTTTAATATTAACAAACAAAACATAAATTTGGATAAAATAAATGAAACTTTTCCTCAACTTTCTTTTTCTCATAAGCTCAGCCCCCAGGCCCTAACCTAACTTCTCCAAGTCTAGGTTAAATTGTTTGTGTTTGTGATAGATGCAATGCAAGAAGTTTAATTAAATTCCCTTCTTTCTTTAATTAATCTGTATATTCTTAGGCGAACTGACTCGGATTCCTGAAACCACAATTCCAAATCAAATCTTGGAGTTTGAACCGAAACGGTCACACGATAATATTACAACAGAAGTAGGTGGTGAAATACGAAACCCTAGCAGGAAGAGGGGAATTAGGGGAAGGAATAGTACCAGAACTTGAACTCAGGGAGGCGGCGAACGAAGGGGCGAAACTCATCGGATCCTCGGGTGGGGAGGGTAGGGCCGTCGTGAATCTCGGGATCGACCTGAGGGGAAAGGAAGCCGATGAGGAGGTTGAGGATGTAAATGCCGAGGGCGTAGGAGACGATGTAGAAGCCTTGGATCAAGTACACGCGGAGAACATAGACGGCAGCCACCACCAGACACCCGATCCAACGGCGGAGGACATGCGGCGTCGTTTTGTCCAGCATGTGCTGATACTGCCGCGACACTGCAAATTTCCACCGTGATATGGCGGCTTCCGGGGAATGGTCGTCGGCGACTCCTACGTCCATGGTTGGTTAGGGGTAGTTTTGACTTTTGGATTTGTTTGGCGTAGGAGAAATGTGCAAAGTGTGCGTGTGATGGTAGCAGCAAAGCAAAGCAAATGAGATGAGATGGTAGAAACGGTCTAATGGACCCTCTTCCCGGTTCGCATGGCTTTGGCTCAAGATCTCGCTCCGGTCCACCTGTTATTGAACCGGATTTAACATTACCCAATGCATAGACCCTATTGCATAAAACCATGCACCTTTGACTTCAAGATAATAAATAGTGAATTTTGCAGAGACTTTTAACACAAATTTCCTTTTTCTAAAAAAAAATTGAGACTATTCATTCTGTACAGATTTTATTTTATATTAAAGTATATTTTATTAACATAAATTATTTAAACGAAACAGACTTTTCTACTAAACATGTTAAAGAGACCAAAACATTGTTAAGATACATAGTAAAAATAATTAAAATTAAATAGTTTAATGATTATAAACATTATTTGGTATTATTTTTTGAAGCTTTTTATGTTACCTTTTCAGCATATTAAAAAATACTTTGTTTGCAAGAGTACGAATGCTTCAAGGAAGACATGTTTTTCTTGAACTTGAAGGCGTGATAAAAGGAATTGCTATAGGTTAATATCTTGTGCAAATTAGATATTTTTTTAATCAACACTAAAACTATATAAACAAACTACTCTTTCTACTCATTAATTCAAATAAACTTCTAATACTCAGTTAGGGTGAACAAAAAAGTCATAAAAATGGATCTACTCCATTATTCAACTAATCAAATCCAATATAAAATCAAATAATTTATATTTAAATTCAAAACTATATTTTCTACAAAAAAAAGTAGACTGGAATTTTATATATTCAAATTGAAATCAAAGTTCATAATTTATAAAAAAAAATTGTATTTTTGATATTTAGAAAATAGTTAGATACAATTTTTTTTTTCAAAATTATTTTGTAAACCTAAAATAATGTAAAAATTAAGGACGACAGATATGTTCAGTGGACGCGAAATTTTATTCAATGTAAAAATAGATAATATGATATGATCAAAATATAACAATTAATTATATTTAATATGGAACGTCTTTGTGAGAAATTCACATGTATACATAAATAAACATCATTTGTTTAAATATTTAAATATATATATTAATTAAAAATATAAAAAATATCATTTGAATTTATGTTACAACATGTTATTCAATTTCATAATTATTAGCCACATAAAGATAAAAGATTAAATACTATTAAAAGTACATATGTACATCATTCAAACTTATTTCTTTTAAACGATATATATATATATATATATATATATATATATATATATATATATATATATTTTATTAT
>Ga0209489_110196_pt1 | contig 10825 bp, 6 predicted proteins | sample SiratrowhiteBW_FD_187527 | JGI IMG/M metagenome (GOLD analysis project Ga0209489, IMG submission 187527) | Root nodule microbial communities of legume samples collected from California, USA - Siratro white BW (SPAdes) (version 2) | ecosystem: Host-associated > Plants > Roots > Nodule | place: USA...
ATATATATTATTTGGATGTTGTGGATAACGAGAAATCATGCAAGTTTTCAACAAAGGGTTAAAATCTCATGGTTAATTTTAATCATAGTCTACAAGTGCATTTTATCTAGTAAATTGTTTTTTTTTTTAACTTTAAAGTTATTCAAATCAAAGTTGACAAAAAGGGCATTCTACAGAAAAACTATAAGTACTTGAATTATTTTTTCAATAACTAGTTTTAAAAATTATGTGAAGGTGATTATCATTTTTATAATTTTCTTAAAGAATTGAACTTATAAAAGATATATCTAAAGAATAAAAGAAAATATCAATGTAATATTAATTTAAGTAACATACATTTATTTTAAGATATTTTAAAAATGATTAGAACTCTCTTTTGGTAAATTGTGAAAAATTTAAATTTATAGTTTCCACATGATTCATTAATTCATTTTAGAGATGATAATTTGTTCAATCAATCACATCTTAAGAGTAGAAGATTAATTTTAGACATTTTTTAGCTCAATTAATGTTGACCGATAAATTATGTCAATCTCACTCAACAAATATGATTTAGGTCAATGAATTTCAACCTTAATTATATTCCCTCATTGTGTTCAAATTTACTTAACACAATGACTTTGATGTAAGTATAAGTTAGATGGTAGAAATATAATGTCTTTATATATTTTGCACCTATCTTATACAAAATTCTTTCTCTGTGAATTAAGATTTAATTATTATTATTATTATTATTATGTGTATATGTAGATAGTAATTAGAAAGACAATATTATGTTCGGGTGAAGAATTACATAGCAAAAAATAATATATAAATCATATATGTCATTGTGAAATGAGATTTATACTATAATGGATAGATTGTGAATCAAATGGGTAAATTGTTAAACAAATCAATTACTCAGCCACATGTTAGTATTTAAATTTGAACTTAATGTTAAGCTTATGGAAGCAAGTAGTCTTTCGTAAACTTGTCATATAATTATTCATATTATTTGTGATTATTTGTTTAATTGAATAGTTAACTCACTCTTTAATCTATTTATAATTATAGGCAAATTTCTCAAAAAGTGGTGTAATTTTTTATTCAAAATTTTTAAAATGGTGAATTTTTTTTTTTGGGATATGGGTAGATCAATGCATAAGAGAGATGATATCATTGTGAAGAAACAATGTCCTTATTTAATTTAACATTAAATGAAATCATGAAAAGAGAACACAATAGTTTACTATGAAATTGTGTAACTAAGATTTCAATTAATGAGTTAATTAAAATTTAGTGAGAATACTTCATCATTTTAGGATGGTTAATATTCTCCACTTATTCTCCTTTTTTTGTTTTTTTGCACCTGGTGTGTTATTATTGTGCAACTAAAATAAATGAACAGTTACAAAATCATTTTATTTATTTATTTATTTATAAATATGTAATGGTTGAAATTAATTCTGATTAAGTAATTGAATAATTGTGAAGTTAATTTGAATAGAAGAGTGGTTACATATTATGAAGAAAAATTACCTAGATATAATTTAAAAACTAACAATAAATTTATTTAAAAAATTATATAATATTTTCAATTTTTTTTCTAAATTTATTGCTAAATTTCAATTTTATTTTAAGATATTTCTATGTTAGTAACTAAATTCAAATATCTAACTTATACTTAATTTTGCTAAATATATTTTATTATTAAATTTTATTTTATTTTATTTTTCTTTTAAATATCAAACTTACTCTTAATTTAATTCAATATATAAATCTCACTGACATAATTTTTATTTCAATAATTACATATGTATTAATAAATAAAACAACTTTATAACTTTACATTTATTTTAATTAGTAACACACCTGCTAAAAATATAAGAAGAGGAATGAATGAAGAATATTAACTTCTTGTCTGACGGACACTGTTTATCCATATCCAAAAATAAATAAATAAAATACACCATTTTAAAAATTTCAAATAAAAATTACATCAATTTATAAAATTTGACATAATAATTATGTTTCTCTCATGCTCCTTTCTTTGTACTAGATAAAAAAAATTATAAAATGATTATGAATCTTGACAAAGTTTGTAACAGCACATTTATTTTTATATTTGTTAATTTTTTTCTTTGAATATATATATATATATTATTTCAAAAAACTCATAATTTAGGTGTTAATAAAACTATGACCAAAAGAAGGAGCCATTAGATTTTTTTGTCCAAGCCACCCAAGCATGAACCAGCACCACAAATTCCCACGAGTATCAATCACAATCAGGAACCTCTGGGGTCCACAAACTGAGTCCACGTCAGCACTTCCAGATAAACATAACGATAAGTTGAACCCTCATCTCCATCGTTAAATGGATACTCTCAAAGATCAACGCTTAAAAAGCCACACTCGTGGATTATCCAATCTCCCATCTCTCGTCAAATATATCTCCCATCCCTCTCTCTAATACCAACCACTAACTCTACCAAACCACAACTCTCTCACCACAGCGCACGTTAGCACTAACTCATGGCCACCGCACCCGCAACAGCAGCGGCAACGTCCTCCTTCATGGGGACGCGCCTCCTGGAAGCGCATTCTAGCTCGGGGCGGGTCCAGGCTCGATTCGGGTTCGGATCGAAGAAGAAGGCCGCGCCCAAGAAGGTGTCAAAGGGCCCGGGCACGGACAGGCCGTTGTGGTACCCCGGCGCAAAGGCACCGGAGTGGCTGGACGGGAGCCTTGTCGGGGACTACGGGTTCGATCCGTTCGGGCTCGGGAAGCCTGCGGAGTATTTGCAGTTTGAGCTGGACTCGCTGGACCAGAACCTGGCGAAGAACGAGGCCGGGGTCATCATCGGCACTAGAACCGAGGCTGCAGACGTGAAGTCCACTCCGTTCCAGCCCTACAGCGAGGTCTTTGGCCTCCAGAGGTTCCGGGAGTGCGAGCTCATCCACGGACGCTGGGCCATGCTGGCCACGCTCGGAGCCCTCGCCGTCGAGTGGCTCACCGGTGTCACATGGCAGGACGCCGGCAAGGTACGTTTCCTTGCCGCTGCTTCTTCTCCCTCCAATGCACTTTTGGAGGATCTTTGCTTGAAAATTCTTCACATGCACCTTACGTAAGAAAATGAAGAAGAGAAATTAAGTGATCATGCTAAAATTAATTTATAAAAAATTAAAAGAAAATATATAGAAACATGAATACAAAATCAGTAAATTAATTTACGACAAAAGTCATTTTCATTTTTTTTATTTCTCATAGTTTTTTCATAAATATTTTTTTTTAAGATTATAGTGATTTTCTTTGTAAATTGAAATGAATTTATATAAAAGTTATAATTTTAAAAGATTTACATAAAAGAATTTCCCCAAATTAATTTAATTTACATAACTTATGTAGAAATTTATTCCAATCTTTTTATTACTTTTTTTGACTTAAAACTATTTCTAGATCTAAAACCTTTGTTATTTGTTGTAGCTCATGTGAATTATTTTAGATTAAGAATTAGGCATGAGATGTATGGTGAATAAGTAACGAGATTCGAATTGCTTGTTAGATCTACATGAATTTTGCTCTGTAGAAAACGAGTTCATGAAAATGATTGTTGACAGAAGTTTTCTTATAATCAATATGTAATATTACGTGACAATAGATAAGTGATTGAAGGTTATTATGATAATTTTGTTTACTTCCTTTACTGAAAATGATTATAACAACTAGCATGAGAGAATAGTATTCAACAATTTCCAATGTTTTTGCATGGTTTTGGTGTTAGTTTTAGTTTCTGCACGAGAAAAATGAAAGAAACATGATAATCTTTTTTGTTGGTCATTATTTACTGGGATGTTCTGATTCATTTCACTGACACATGAAAATATGAACATGTGGTTTGGTTTTAAGGTGGAGCTAGTAGAAGGATCATCATACCTAGGGCAACCACTTCCATTCTCAATCACCACATTGATTTGGATCGAGGTTCTGGTAATTGGGTACATAGAGTTCCAGAGGAACTCAGAGCTTGACCCAGAAAAGAGGTTGTACCCAGGGGGCAGCTACTTCGACCCTCTTGGTTTGGCCTCTGACCCAGAGAAGAAAGCCACTCTTCAATTGGCAGAGATCAAGCACGCACGTCTTGCCATGGTGGGCTTCTTGGGCTTTGCAGTCCAAGCTGCTGCCACTGGCAAGGGTCCACTCAACAACTGGGCCACCCACTTGAGTGACCCACTTCACACAACCATCATTGACACCTTCTCATCCTCTTAAGAAAAAGTCTTGTACCTGCTGGCTATGTGTAAACGTCTTTCGGCTTGGGTTGTAATTAATCAAACATTTCACTTAGCTGAATTAGTACCTGTGAAACTGGTAACTTGAATTGGAGAGGCTTAGCAGAATTCTTCTGCTTCATCGTAAAGTGTTCTTCTCCTTTGAATGTTAATTAAACACGAAAAATACTGAAAATTAAGATCACCATGAAAGGTAAGGGCATGAAATTGGTTTGAGGCTATATCGAAGATTCTAATATATTCATTTAATGAGTTTGATTCCGGATAAACACTGGCTTACTAAAGTTTGCGAAGATAGAGTTTAATACCTAATTGACACAATTTATTGCATCTAATACTGTATTTTGATTGGCATAATCAACAGCTTAATATATGAAATACCATGGTTTCATCTGTTTGGGATTAAACAAAATAATACAATTGATTAATGATATTTTATTCATAATACAAATCAGTCTGATGGTAAACAATGGTGTTCTCTTCCCAATCGTTTGATGGGAATTTTATAACTTCCGTGATATTATATTATAAGAGATGTGAAGAATATGTTATCTGGATCAAGATAGAATATCGTACGTTGTAGAATTTGGGATATTAAGGGAGCTAAAATATATATATAAAGAGGGTGAAGTTGTGGTGAAAATTATTATGAAAATAAAAGATGAATAAAGATCAATAAAGGATAAGAGAGTAAAAATATATTTTATTTTTTTTTTATATTTTGATCAAAAATAAAGGTTGAATATATATAATGTATTCATTCTAGGTATAGTTAAAAAAAGAAAATAAATAAAAATATTACAGTATAATATTATCATAAAACATAAAATAAATAGAATGGATGATAATTTGATTTTTTCATAAATACAAAATCAAATAATTAATATTTGTTTTCTTCTACTAATTTGATTCTGTTAAAAAGACAAAATCACGAAATTAGTTTCCTTCTAAAAACCTTGTATCCATATCATCTGAAACCCCTAGCAAGCTGGGAAACAAATATTGATAAGACCTAACTTGAAACAAATAATGGATGAGATCCTTCTTCAATTTTTCTCTAATAATGTGATAATCTATTTTTATATGTTTTCGTACGCTCATGAAACACTGAATTTGCTGTAATGTATCTTACTGAGTCATTGTCAGAATAAAAGAAATAGTTGTTCAAAAGAAACTTTCAAATCTTGAAGAAGATAGATTAGCCATTGAATTTCATATGTAGCAATGGTTATTATCCTGTATTCAGCTTCACAGGAACTCTTTGATATTGTTTCTTGCTTCTTTGATTTGTATGATATAAGGGAATTTCTAAGATAGACACTAAAACTAGTCACTGATTGTCTTGAATCACTACAGGTGCGGCAATCACTATCATAAAAGGCTTTTAGATAGACAAGACTATTGGAAGAGAAAAATAAGTCAAAGACTTGGAGCTCCTTTAATATATTTGAGATTTTTAATTGTTGCATTATAGTGAACAATTATACGCTTATCAAGAAACTGAGAAAGTTGTTGCATTATGGAAGTTGTTGAAAGACACACTTCCAGTAGAATACAATTTAACAAGATTATTTATAGGAGTGACTGCAAGTTTGCAGGCTAAAAGACCTGCATATGTTAACAATTCCAATGAATATTTCCTTTGATTCATCATTATCCCTTTCTTACTTCTTGCTACTTCAAAATCAAGAAAATATCTTAAATCACCTAGATCCTTAATCTTGAATGTTTTATTCAAAGCTTCTTTGACTCGATCAATCTCTTATTTATTATTTCTTGCCAAAATTATATCATCCACATACACCAATAATGATGTAAAGGATCCTTCAGAAGAATTAGTAAATAAGGAATAATCATTCATAGATTGAGCATATCCTGTAGAAATAAAAAAAGGGACAATTTAGCAAACCACTCCCTGCTAGCTTGCTTAAAGCCATATAAAGTCTTTTTTAATTTACAAACTTGCCCTGGTTGAAAAGAAGTCAATCCAGGAAGAACAACCATGTATACATCTTCTTTCAACTCTCTATGTAAGAAGACATTATTTATGTCTAACTGTTTCAACTCCCAGTTATATATAAAAGCTAGAGAAAGAAGCAACCTTATAGTGGTCATCTTTGCTATTGGAGAAAAAGTGTAAAAGGTAATCAATGCCCTCTGTTTGTGTGTATCCCTTCACCACTAATCTTTGTTTTATATCTTTCAACAGTCCCATCAACATTATACTTTATTTTAAATACCCATTTGTAACCTATGACAGTTTTGTTCTTGGGAAGAAGAATAATATCCCACGTTTGATTTGACTCCAAAGCAGATATCTCACACTTATAGCCTTTCTCCAACAGTCATATTTCACACCTTCAAAATAAGTGTTTGGCTCAACATCTGAAGAAATAGACATAACAAAAGGTTTACAAGAAGGTGATAATTTATTATAAGATAAAATAAAATTCAAAGGATATTTAACTCTAGAAGATGTATTGAAAATATTGATATTACAATAGTAATCCTTTAGATACTTAGGTGGTCTTTTTGTTCTAGTACTCATTCGAATTGACTGTGTTGTTTTATGATTTTTATTGAGGTTTTGGTCTCTATGGAAACAAACTTATTCGGAGATCTGAATGTCTAATTCATGGTCATTATTAACATTATTTTCAATATTATCACAAGGTGCAAAAATGACTTGTGAGGACTGACTTAAAATAAGTTGATCTTCTGTAAAAAGATATTGATAACGAATTTTTGAACTGTCAGTTTCATTGCTAGTATCTTCAATCCTTTGATATGAAAAAATATGTTAATAGAAAAACAACATTTCTAAACACAAGAATTTCTCTTGATTGAATATTTAATAAAATATATCTTTTGTCCCCATTTTAAAACTAATAAAAATACATTTTGATATATACATATATCTATCTATATAGATATATATACATATATCTATATATATATACACATATATCTATATATATATACACATATATCTATATATATATATATATACATATATCTATATATATATATATATATTATAAAACGTTACCTAAATATTTTGGAAATCAATTATCCTAAAATTAGATCGTACTGTAACTATAAAACATTAAATTTGTAAATTAACATTTTTTTAATGATTATGTAAATTATGTTTATAACTATATGGAAATTAATATTATATAAAATTGTACATCACAGTTTATAAAAAAAATGCATATAATATTAATCATGTAAATTTATAGACATAAAACAAAAGATGATAGTTTGGTTTGAAAAAAAAAATGATTTCTTTCATATCCCATAAATATTCTTTTTCTGTATAGTCATAAAATGAATAAATATGAAAAAAAATCTATAAATAGATTATTTGAATTTTGAAAACTAAACTTTAAAAGTGGTATTTATGTTTTATTTTTTTTTAATTTATTTTTACTGAAATATTTTTTAATGTTATAGTGAATTAAACTTACTTTAAGTGTGATCGTAATTTATTACGTGAGGAACAAAGACTTTTTGTTATCTTGTTCATTATTTGATAAAAGGGATTTTAAAATTAAGCTGAGATTGACATGTTATATATAAAAAAGAAATCATCTTTCTTTTATAAAGGATTTTTATACATTATTCAATTATCTAAGTATATTGAGTTTCAAAACATTTAATTTAAATTAGTAAAAAGAAAAATTGAAGAGAATTTGTGGAGAAAAATTGATAATATATGTTTATTGTAAAATACCAAACTGGAAATATGTGGATTATTACAACTGCATGACATAGAAACAACACATTCAAATGTAATAAAACTAGTTAACTTTTCATTTATTTATTTATTTTTTAAAATTGAGATTGACTAAATTTTGATTATGCTTTTTTGAATAGTTGGATGACTTAAATGACATTCTTTCAATAACCACCTTTCTAATTAATAAAGTGTTGCCTGTTTAGATTTTTAAAATTATGAACATCCCTAATTTGTTATCTTTTATACTGACACTCAATACTTTTCTTTGTTATTTTCTTGCACGTTTTAAACAATTTAATGACATTAATATATAAAATATAAAACTAGAAAAAATATAATTAAATTACACGGTCTCGTTGTAATTCTCAATCCATGATTTTATATTTTTTATTTTCTTCGTCATACCAGATAAATTAAAATAAATTTTAATTGGAGTAGTTGAGTAATGCACTCCAAAACCATTTTCTTGCTAGTTGCTGCTTAAAATATTGCATGTTATGTTAATGTTAGACTTCCAAAAACGACACATTCCTCTGGCGAACGCAGACTCCATCATCTTCATCAACATGACACGGTCAACGATTTCGCCGTCTCCGATCTACATCTCCTTGACGCTCTTGCTCGTCACTTTTGCGTGCGCCACGAAGTGACCAATCCAGGTAGCTATGCCATCGAAGCAGAGACCAATCCACAAACTAAGAAAATATGTGACTGCAATCAAATCACAGATTAAATTATTTATTTTTAAATAATCAATATAAATGTCATATACATGTATATAGTAAATTTTTGGTCAGTTAATTGTATAAGAATTTTAAATTGTAAATATATATGTTTGGTTTTGATCTGTGTACGTAGGTGAGAGGAACATAGATGAAGATAAATCTGCTTATAAGTCTAAAGAGTCTGGGGAACAACATAAGCTCATAGTTCCTAGACATATACAAGAGGAGGGACAAGACGCGATCAAAAAGTATTTGGATGACTTATTCAGCAACGCACTATTTGGCAGTGATTTAACATTAATGAGACAAAATCACGAAGCACATCAAAGCAATTCCAATAAACTTGACCGCAAAACACACATTAAGCAAGAGGCTAAATCTCTTTATTCTTTTGTTAACTTCATAAATGAGGTTTGTCTAAGAAAACTTATTCTTAGGGATTTCTACAACAGAAAAAGAAAATTAAAAGTAAAGTCAGGTGAGATGAGTGTCTTTCGTTAAAATTAATTTAGGAGTAGATTATCTTTAATCGTATTTAATTTAGCATGTAATGAATCCATGATCATTATTTATTTTTACCACTTTTTGATTACATAATTATGACAATAAAAATAAATTAGTTGGTAATTATTAGGGTTTTACACCATTTTGATGTAATTGTGTCAATTAGACTTCATTTAAAAGTTTCTTATTATTTTTAAAATTTTAATAAATTTGAGTGTGTTTTATATTTTGTCCATAACTTTTGTCACAGAACTTGGATTTACTTGATTCTTGTTTTGTTTTGTAAATAACTTAAAGATCTACAAATGTTATTCAAGGGCTTTGATCAAATTCGAACTTGAAAATGGTTAACATTAATTTAGGAATAAATTATTTTTAATCGTATTTAATTTAGCATGTAGTCCAAGCCTAAAGACAAAATGTTAATGTTAGGATATTCATAGACCATATCCATAAAAATAACTTATTTGTAAATTAATTTGTTGAACAATTTTTATTATTTGTGTTTCAATTATCAAAAATTCAATTTAAATTTATAAAAGAAGTTAATTTAACCTATTAAAAATAGGTGGAATTGAGTGTTTCTTGTAGTTGGTTAGACAAGTTGAGAGAGTTGTGACTTGTTACTCAAAAGGTGTTTTTTTTTTAATGATTCATATTAGGTATTATTATAAACTTTTACATTTTAACTAGGGTGACACTCCAAAATCCATTAATTATTTGTCATTACATGAAAAAATTATTATTAGAAAAAATCAAAGAACAAAAGACAGAGCATGAGAACCATACCAAATCCATGTAAAACAGAAAAAAGTCCCTACAAACAAAATAAAGGAAGTTGAAACCTATTATGAAAAAAAAGACTTTAGTCTAATTCGGTTACATAAAGTAGAATACTTAACAAACTATACTCTATTTTTCACATCCAAATTTGTCAAACTATGTGTATAACTATTGCTCTCCCTAGAGACTTGAGTCACTCTAAAATTCACAATATCACAACTCTACGTACACTTGCGCCATTTATCTTTAAGAATCCAAGAATGATATGGGCAGAACAAAAGGCTTAACAAAATAAATAAGAGTCACATTCAAACCAAAGTTTTTTTTAAACTCTTCAATTGATCATATTCAACAGAAAGATCTCAATATAAATAACATGTTGAATAATAAAAAAGCAGAAAAACTACTCACACAGTTCCGACAATTGTCCCTGAAAATACCTCCACAACCTGTAAAATTATGAGCACTTCTAACAACTCCATCAATGTTAACTTTAGTCCAACAAACATAAGGAAAACACAAAAAAAAACTTGCACGGGAGACAAGACTTTACCAGGTCTAGTGTTAATACTAAACTCTTTCAGAATAGAGGAGTCAAATATCTAGTTAGACACATAAGCTTTGTGAAAGTTGTACACTTAACGAGACAACAAGAGGATTACAAGAAACTTTAATGAAAATAATAAAGGTAACAGAAAATAAGTCAAGAAAATCATGAAAAATATTTCTAAGCCAAGACTAAATAAAGCAAATCATCCAGATCATGAAGCAAAACATTTTTATTATTTTTCATATATATATA
>Ga0209489_110198_pt1 | contig 10821 bp, 5 predicted proteins | sample SiratrowhiteBW_FD_187527 | JGI IMG/M metagenome (GOLD analysis project Ga0209489, IMG submission 187527) | Root nodule microbial communities of legume samples collected from California, USA - Siratro white BW (SPAdes) (version 2) | ecosystem: Host-associated > Plants > Roots > Nodule | place: USA...
TTGTTAAAAGTACAATTTTTTTTCTTACAAAAATTCTTATATAAAATTTGTAAAGACTAAAATGAAAAAAAAAAAAAAAGTCAAATCTTTGGATGATTATTATGTTAAATTTTTTATTGAATAATGATGGTATGTAAAATTTTTAAATTTTTATTTCATTCCTATTTATAAAATATTGACTATTAAAAAACATGATTCAAATTTTACACGTTTTATATTGTGTAAGATTTTAATTTGAACAAAATTGATTTCTACAAAATATGTTTTTGACTTAAATTTTAAAAAATATTAATTTAATCAAGAGTATGGCAGTTGCCAAGATGTACAAATTGATATAAAAAAATTCCTCACAGATAAAAGAATAATTTATACTTAAAGATATTTATTGCTTTAATTATAAGTAATAATGTTTTGAATTATATATATCCTTTAAAGGGAAGAGTTCTATTAATGGGCACTTTAAAATGTTGATTAAATAATTAGTGTATAAAAAATATGTTTGACTACTTTAAAATAAAAAAAAAGAAAAAAGAGGAGACTATTTAATTATAAAATCAATTATTTGTAGTAACTAACTTCAGAAGTTAGTATATATGTACTGTTTTTCCTTATAAGTTTAACTTATGATTTTCAATTGATAATTATTAGTACATTTTATTTTCTTTAATGCACTCTCTTATTTTAGATATCGGATGTTACTGATGCAGTTTAATACATAGGTGGTTCGATTTATTTTATTTTAAATACAATATCGAATTCAAATATGATTTTATGTAATTTAGTTTGACTTTAAAAAAAAAAGAAATTGTTTATACATGATACACAACATTATTTTCAATAACAAATTCTCACGACAGAAAGTACAATTATTTTTTTTAATTTAATTGATTTTTATCTTTTCTTACTAGTTTTGTGGTTTAAAATTGTTTTTATTTAATTTTAAACACCTTTAATGTAAATTAAATCAATGGAAAAAACTATTAAAATCACTATAAATATATTTACTATTAGCATTAAATGTTAGTCCCAAGTGATTGATTGAGGATGCAAGATACTAAAGTATTACATTTTGATCTCTTTGTTTAAATAAAGTATTACATTTGATAAGTCACAATATTGAATTTCTATTTATCTCTTTGAATTTTGTCGCATACTCTTTTCATTAAATATTATATTTTGTTATAAATACATTTTACTTTTAATAAAACTTATTTGCATTTTTAAAGGAAGCACGTGTATTTTTAAAAAGTACCAATTATAGTAAATATTATAACAAGTACTTGATTGAGTAAGTCTAATTTTGATTAAGTTCAAAGTAACTTTATAAGTTATAACCCCGGCTACTTTTTCGTACAGGTAGATTAAAAACATTATACAAACATATTTGTAAAGGGTAACTTAGATGATAATACAAAAAACTGAAAATTTATAAATTATATAGTATTTAAAAGTGTAAAAATGAACTTGGCAAAAGCGAGTGGTAAAACAAATGATTATTTATATTGAAAGAAAAACGTGTGGAATAAAAGAATAGAACTGAAACATGTGACGTGAATTTGTGGAAGTGCATGAAGATGGATTGCTTGCATCGAAAGAGTCTCGTGAGGAGAGGGACCAAGTATTTTTCTATCTTTCATCACTACATAGAGAAAAAAAAAATTATTTATTATTGCCGATAAAAAATTATAAACAAAAACATTTTTATTGATATATAATGTTAGTAACAAAAATAAATATTTTATAGTAATAACATCATTAAAAATATAATCTGTAATGTTGACTGGGCTTGTAACTGTGTAGCATTGACAAGTTTAAAGAATCAAATAAATTCAGACACAATCAAATATCAACAACAGACACAAACCGTCTTAACCCCACCTAACGAACAAACTATACTAAATTATTCATGTCCAATATAAAAACATTCATTCAAGATGAGACTCGTGCTAAACCTCAAGATTCACGACATTTGACATCAACTTCTTCATATTTGGCATATTCATGCATTAGAGTAGAACTAAGTATTTCGCAGAAGTGCACAAACCACTTTTGTAATCTAATTTATAGTTGACTTGGTAGCTCAAATGTAAGAGTATGAATTTGAATTTTTTGGTAAAATTTTATTATGATTTTTTCATATTTGGTCTGTATAATTTGTGGGTTAAATGAATATATTTAAGGACTTTATCCTATTTAACCTAAATTCAATATTGCTTACTTCTATTGGTTCTATATAATGCTAAAAAATCTCCATATATTTTTATGAGTGGTGAACCTGTTTAACCTTTGAGTTTTGTAGAATATATCCTATTTATAAAAGTTAAAATCAATTTAAAATACGAACTATGCATACAGATTCTTACAAGGCGGATTTATACGGGCGCAGATTTAAATGACTCGTCCAAGTAACCAGCTCCATTTAGGAGACATTAAAGGCAAATTGTTTACTACATAGCTTTTAAATGGACCCACACATTTCATCCTAATAACATTCATCATTAAGGGTACATATATATATTAAAAAAATGTTTGTGCATGAGATAGACAGGGCCTTGGCCCATAATGGGAGAAAGCAAGATGTATTCGACTTGACTGCTTCTTCCTGCACTACCATATCATCTTCCTGCACCTCCATAATTTTTAAAATTCCAGAATAGACATGGGTAAATTATAAAATTATCTCTGCTGCTGGAAAATAAGGTTTTGAACGGAAGAGGAGCAGTGCAATTTTGAACGGAGGTGGAAAGTGTGACAGTGGTGGAAGGTTCCGATGGTGTTGGCGTGGCAGATTGAAGACGCTTTGGGTGGCCGTTGGTCGGAGTGGGTGGCTGAAAAACAATGAGAGTCGTCGTCGTCGAGGTATTTGGTATCCCAGATTTTGGTTTTTTACGGATTGTAGAAACCGTAAGAATTTTATATTTATTGTTTCTATAAGTCGTAGGTTTAAAATCAGGATATTAGACACTAATGGATTGTAGAAACTGTAGTTAAATCAACATTTATAAGAGCTTACGGTTTATACAACCCGAAGGTGCATAGGTGTATGACAGAAGTCTACAAATTGTAGAAACCGCATATCAAATTTTTTTTCTCTTCTGCGGTTTATACAAACCGTAAAACAGTAGAAAATTGTTTTGTTCTGCGGTTTGTACAAACCGTAGAACAGTAGAAATTTTTTTTCTCTTATACGGTTTGTACAAACCGTATAATAGTAGAATTTTTTTTTTCTCTTCTACGGTTTGTACAAACCGCAGAACAGAAAAAAATTTCTACTGTTCTACGGTTTGTACAAACCGCAGAACAGAAATTTTGAATTACTTACATTTTCTACAAACCGTAGAACAATTTAACAGTAAAAAAAAAGTCCACCACCGCCGTCCTCCGCCATCAATCCACGACAACTACCTCTACAATCTAAAAGTAAACTTACAATGATGCTTACCTTTCTTTCAATTGCTTGAATGAGTGCCAAAATGATGCAAGTGGAGGTTTGCGGGTTGCGGTTCGTGAAAACCGTGAATGGAGAACCAACACTAGCAACCAACAACCAAGGTGCACTCAATGTAAATCTGCAATGACAAAGCGGGATACGAGCACTGACAGTGGAGGTGGAGGTGCAGCCACCATCGGTAGAGTTTGAATGGGGTGTAGTGGAGTTCGAATGGAGTGCAGGCAAAGTGGAGGAAGAAAGGATATGAAGGGTGGTGGAGGATATTATGGGATATGAAATTTTTTAAAAAGAGTTGAACGATAAATTTGCCTAGACTATGGAGGTGCGAAGCAGTCACTCGACTTTTGTTTCCTACATTCTCATGATGGCTAACTGCACCCGCATAAGTTTTAAAATACCGTTGGCATTTTATTTGAAAGCTTCTCCTCCTTCTTTCACAATTTTCTTCCATTTTTTCTTCATCGATGTTCAAATCAGAAGTATATTAACGGGCTTTGGTGCTGGTGATTAGAAGTTGGCTAGCTTGGGATACATGGAGAAGATACGAATGGAAAGTTTTGTTTTGTTCGGTTTTATTTTAATGGGTGTAAAATTGTCTTATGGAATTCGAATTTTGGAATAGATACTTCCCAAAAACACATTTAAAAGGGTAATTTGTTAAACATTCATAAATACTAACCTATAATAAAGTTGCATACACGGCAAGTTGTTTTGTTGGATTTGTATAAATAATATAGGGATTGAGGTTACACACTTAACTCTTAAATGTAAGAATGGTACAATACACTAAATATAACAGATAAACTACATTAGTAGTCTCACTTTGAACCACATGTAAAATTATCTTCCTTCTAAATGACAAACAAAATATCAATCAACCAAGTCTAATGAAATAGTGAAAAATCTAAGTTGTGCACTGGATAATGAAAGGGTTAATTGTGATAAGTTTAACAAGCTAAAATTTAAAATATAATTATCACGGAGATTAAAAATAATTATAACAAATTTAAGAAGAAAGTAATAAACTAAAAGGAGATAAAAACATTATTTTTATATGAAAAAGAGAGAAAAGATGACATATATAAATAACGAGATTGAACTGGATCCATATAAGAAATTAATACTATTTTTAAAAAAAAAAAACCTTAAGACATCTTTTTTTATTTTATTTTCTCATTTCTATTAATGTAAAACTTAAATTTATACTTAAATATCTAACACTTTTACACAACTTCATATTTTATATTAAAGTTATGCCAATCTAACACTATTTTACTTTGACTAAAGTAAAGTCATTCTATGAATACAAGATTTCTTCACAGACACAACTTACCTACTTACGTAATAAAAAAAAATCAGCCATTTGACAGAAATACACTACTAATATTGTGTGTTTATATTTCCTATCATGTATTTTATTTTATTAAGTTAAAATTTAAATTAATTTTAATACGAGCATGAGAATATGGCATACTCTATTCCTTATCTTAACCTGAGAAGGTTCGTAGCAAAATAAATGAAATAATTTCACTTTTTAAAGTACCCTTCCCTAGAATTAGAAATTAAAAATAAAAATGATAAGAATAAAGTCTCTATTAAAAAAGTTATAATTTTGAAATCAAAGGGAACATTTTGCTAGTAATGCTATTTTCAGGTTCATGGCCCGTTCATGGCCCAAAGGGGAGAAAAAAAAAAAAAATACACACCTACACGTCAATTTTGAAGAGTTCTTAATCATGTCATGGGTAATATACAAATAATGTCAGTGTGCTACTATTGAATTGTAAAATAACCCCATAAACCCTTTTCTCACCATCTCCCTCTTTATAATCCTAGCTAGAGCTTTATTCTCAAATTCTCATTTCTTCATGCATTGAATGCGTTGAAAAGTCATTCTTAATTTCTCCAAAACTTTTGACCACCTTATTCCATGCACCAATACCAAATCATAACCATGCAATGCATGCATTTTGCCTCTATATATATATATATAAACCTCAATCAATTTTGTAACCATTTCTTTTTCTGTTTGTTTGCCTCCTTCATCACGCGTCTCGTTGGCAACACCTTTGCACACACCAACCTTCTGTTCAAACCGTATCTTTGACCACATGATTCGAAATTGGTATCATCAAATAATTCTCTAGAGGTTACTTTATATTTGTAAATGATGTTTTAGAAATATTACGTAACTTCATTGAATGTCTAAACATAATAGCACTTCATTCACACTTTTACATATTATGGTCTAGTATGCTTCTAAGTACAAATCAACTCTTCATAATTTTCAACCTTTGCATATTTTTTCCAAATGCAATATTTTGCTTTAATCATTTTCAGTTCACCTACCCAATCTTACATGATTATCATGATAATATTTATACATTCATCTAGACGCATATTTCATTAATTAAATCTACACTCAAAATTTTAAATTAGACACTAAAAAATATTCAGAAATAGTTATAGAATAATCATGTTAGCCAAATTAGTGTACATTTAGTTTATCCTAATATAAAATTTTAAAAATTTATATTTATTAAAGTGAGTATTGATAAAATTAATATAACTTATTTTTAATACTTATTTAAGTTAGTATTGATTTATTAAACTTAACGTGGATTTAAGTTACATTATTTTATTTAATTTTAGTTCTTATATTTATTTACGTAAACTCCATTAGACAACTTTAGTGTAATTTGTTTTTAGCATTGATTTAAGTTCACGTTTTAACGTTTTAACTAATGCTAGTTTAATTTAATTTTAGCATTTAATTTAATTAATTGAACTACTTTTATTTATTTAAATTAAAGTGAATCTAATAGAAAATAGTATAATACTTTTAATATTGATTTAAGTTAATACTAGTTTAGACAATGTTAATTTTGTAATTTATGTGTTTCCCTCATTTAGAATAAAATGAACAGAGAACATAAATAAGTCTTAGTTCAAAGATTTATTGTGAAAAAAAAAAAGAGTAGTTATACTTTGACAACTCCCAGGTGGCACACACCCACTTTACAACCTTATGTGACACTGATGTGGCCAAGATAAATGAGGTGTAAAAGAACATTCCAGCGTGGCACTGAGAGTCATTTTTAGGGTTTACATGTTTGGAGTTTTATCTAAAACGCTACCTAGCATATTCCATCAAGGGTTGAGAAGCAGTGAGTTTGAATCTCAGATCTCTTGAATCTCGCCACTACTATCGCCGCCGTTGCAGTCGTATCCGCTGTTGTCACCGAAGTTATTGTCGCCGCCGTCGATTCTCGACCACCTTCGATTCTCTCACCACCGTCGCTCGCCACCGTCGATGGTCTCCCACCGTCACTCGCCACCACAACCACTCTCACACGAAATCTCCCTTATGCAAATGGGTGCACTAGACTCCTTTCATGTTTCAAATCCTAAATTTAGATACTTAAAATCTAATTATGTCATTTCATAACAAAAAACCCTAAATGTCCTTCAAAAAGAAAAGTCTCGTTTTATCCTTATCCACGTGTACAATTAAACCACGTCAGTAGTTGGCATCTGGTTGTATGCCAGCTGTGGTTGTCAAAGCAAAGTTTTCCGAAAAAAAATATAGTTATTTATGAGAGTATAATTTGTATCAATGAGACTTTAAGATTTCTCTCTTATTTTTTATATAAATATTCTCACATTCAACTTCTCTCGTCACATTGTTTTCTTTGTTTTGTATAAGATGGAATCTCACAAAATCTCTCTCCCACAAAGAGTAGTTATTTTTTTTTTAATCTTCATTCTAATTTTCTTTTCTAATAAGAAAGCCACACATTAATATGTTATGTTGCAACATACTATAGTTTGCTAGCATAATTATATTCTATTAAACATGAAGTATAAAATAATTTAAATTGTATCTGAAACATTTAATACAATTTATAAACTAATTAGTAATAATTTATTAGATATTTAACATATGAGATTATGCAATGAGAATATTAGAAATTAAAAATCAAGTTAAAACTTAGTGATGAAACAACTTTGACTTAGTCAATGCTATTTTAGAATGGGCCTTTGAAAGCTAACACTACTAAATTATTGTTTATGATTTTAGAATCTAATACATATGTGACACAATTATGATATCATTAGCTAATCAATGCTAGTTTTTGCTTGATAGCATCGACTTTTGATTGAAGTTAAATGTTTGTTTTCTTAAAGTGAGATTTATCATAAATTTCCATATAATATAGTAATTTCGCATAAAAGTTTACTAAATTAAATGTAATTCCTTAAAACGTGAATTGATTTCTCCACTTCTTCACAATGCTATAAACTACGAAAGAGTTTTCTATCTTTTAAGCCCCTCTTTGCATAGTACCAAATTATTTGTTATGTAAAATTAATGTATGGATCCTCATGCATAATTACACGAGTTTAATCACCTATGTTAGTTTTGAAATATCTTATGCAACTTCATACTTGTAAATAAGATATGCCCTATGAACTCAAAATCCTTCTTCGAATGGACACTTTATCTTCCAAATGGATATTATTATTTTTTATAATTAGATTAGTTGTGCTTGACACTCTTCCCATAAACACTCTATATACCTTGCATTATTGGTTGATATTTTAGCCTCCCATAATCTCTACGTAATCTCACTTTGTTGGCTATTTTTGTTCAAATAATGTTGAGTATGTTAGCTTTGTTGTGCATGTTTACCAACCATATCTATGAGTCTTCCCTCCTTCTAGCATCTCACATTTACCATCAAATATCTTAGTTGTCTCTTTCACTTATTTCTCATTCAAACAAAAAACTCCACCACTTAAATTTACATCTCCATTATTCGTTGTCCCATCTTCTCATTGTGTCCATTAGTGTCGTCTAATGTTCTAAAATTCGAAACTCCCTAGGAAACTTACATGTAAAACTCTCATTTCCTTTTGCATGTATTGACCCAAGCCTTGTCTTAATTTTCATTTCTTACTCTCCATTCCCTCATTTGGTGAAACCATTTTCTATTAGACTACCCCATACATTTCTTATATCTTTCCACCACATCAATGATCCTTTAATATCTTCGTCTACTTCTAAATTTCTATATGCTTGGATTCTAAGATATCTCTTTATAAACTATGTGGTTGGTGGAATAAGTCCCATTTCCATTTTGCAAAAGAGCATGATTGAAAATGCCCACTTGTTTGATTTCTAATCCTCAATGATATCTAGGTTGACATTCCTTTTGTCAACTCACCTAATGTATTTTCCTCTAAGTCTCTTTCCTTACCTAAAGAAAAATACTTTGTATGCTAATTATTCTTTCTACAACAATTTTTTTGAAATATTAAAGAGAGAGTTAAAATAGAGGTAATGACTACAAGACTTATTCTATAACACGTACCTTTTTCGTAACGACGTGGTCCTATATTTCCACCTTGGTAGTTTCCTTTTTCACTTTTTCAATCATTAACCCCCTTGTGCTCACCCTTCTCGAATTTTCCTTTAATGGTATTCATAGATAAAAATATGATAGTATATTACTTTATAATTTAACACACACACACCCCTAACGGTGTCAAACTCCTATATTCAAATCACTCAAAATATCTTTTAGCGAAATTTACTTTCAATCTTGAAACTAAGAGCATCTCATATACATTCATGCCTGAGATGTTAGCCAATGTAGCTTCGCGTATAAATTTTGTATCATTTATATTACATTTATAGCTTGAAAACACATTTTTGTCATTGTCTCCCTCAGTATTCAAGTTCCTAAAATGATAAACAAAAATGGTTGTAGTGGATCACCTTGATGAATTCTCATGTCAAACTCTTTCGTGGGACTTTCATTAACCAAAACTAACACACAACTAGAAATAAGGCATATCTTAACAATTTCTCTTGAAACCCTAACCTCTTAATAGTGTAATGTAGGAAAGTCCAACTTAAAACTAGTCATTTCCTTCTCTTCCTATTAGTTTTATCAATAATTTCACTCATAATCATGGAGCTATCTCTACAAAAAGGATGCTTTATCCTTGTCAATGGCTTTTATAAGTTTATTTTCTTATCTCTTAAGTAGGATCTTAGAGTATCTCTGACAAAATATGTTTGAAATGTGCTCTTCAATTGTTTAGAGTTTTGAATCAACTATAGTATTGGAGGATTGTGACATGTCCATCATAATTCCCTAAAGTGTTTTTTAGTTTCTTATAAAAGCAATTGCTACTTTACAATAATAAACAATATTTTATTCCTTTACCTCTAAAAAAAACATCAACACAAATAAAGAAGAAGAACAAATGAAATCAAAGCATGCAAAATGATGCAAACAAACATGAAATCAAACCAAATTCACAAACATATATAAACCACAACATCACAAATAGGTCAAAATCAATTAACCATGAACAAATCAAAATCACAAAACTACCAAACTAGGAGTAGTAACGCTCCATGGTGATTTCCACCAATGCGATGATCTTCACCTTGAACGCCTTATAAATGCAACAATCTCCACCTTGGGAAAAGTACAATGATTGCTACCTTGAACACCCTAAAAACACTACAATCTCCAACTTGAATGCCTTAGAAACGTGACAATCTCCACCTTGAATGCCCTAAAGACATGGCGATCTTCCCTTCATATTGCCTAGGGATTCCTTAGAGACGCTTGATATTTACCTCAAACACGAAGTGGAATTGTAGTTGCAGGAAGGCTATCAAAGGAAGGGGAAGGGAAGAAAGGGAGAAGGGGAAAGAGAAAAAGAGAAAAAGGTTGAAAGAATGAAATATTGGATAGAAAAAATAAATCGTTTGAGTCACAATGTTAAAATAGTTATAGCATTGGATTTTTTTTTTCAATAAATTAGAACATTAAATGCAAAGGTTTTTACAATATAAAAACATGTTCAATGTGAAAATAATATTCACATAAGTAATAACAAACTCTTCTGTATTGTTAGACTTGAAACACTTAACCTTGACCCTAAACTATGTTTTAACCATTTGAAAAAAAAGAGATATAACATTAACAACTTTAGATTTGTGTATGAAAAAAAATATTCAAGTAAAACAGCTACAATCATCCACCAAGATTAGAAAAAAAATGTTTTGTCATCATAAGTAGGTTTTAGCAACAGTGGGCTGCTATGATGATTTGATGAAGCCAACCAAGTGAAGGAGTTCAAGACCCTATGAGCTTATGTGGAATGCATGAAGACTTCATGAAGATTGAAGACTTGGTCTAGAACTTAAGAGTGTGTGTTGTGGGGTAAGGTTGAGGTCTAATTAGTGAAGCATGCAATCTTAATCAATGATAAGCTCCAAATATATTTTCTGAATTAACAAAAGTTTTGAAAAATCATTAAAATCAAAACTTGCGTTTTAAATAACT
>Ga0209489_110200_pt1 | contig 10820 bp, 6 predicted proteins | sample SiratrowhiteBW_FD_187527 | JGI IMG/M metagenome (GOLD analysis project Ga0209489, IMG submission 187527) | Root nodule microbial communities of legume samples collected from California, USA - Siratro white BW (SPAdes) (version 2) | ecosystem: Host-associated > Plants > Roots > Nodule | place: USA...
TTATTTTTAATAGTTTTTTTTTTTTTTTTTGCATGATATCTCCTTTCTCTTATCCTTCTTATTTTGGATGGAAGACTTTATATAGGCTCTAGAAGAAGGTAGCCTTAAAGAGGCCATTTATAGTCAGTGAACAACTTCAGCTTCTATGCATGCTCGCTTTGCATTCGACGAGTTTTAATATGATTGTTGCATTTAATGTAGCTTTATTTTTTCCCCTTTTTTCTTCGCAACGTTCTTGATAACTGGCAATTCTTATCTCCCTAGATAGTATAACCTTTTGCACAAATTCATGGTTAAGTTGATATCGTACCGGACAAATAGTTAGGTCTGAGTTGAAAGTTTCTTTGAGTCGGGAGGAGGATGATGAAAAAAAAAAATTTAACTCATGTCCCGAGAGATCTTTGATATTTGTTTTGTATTTAAACTTTAACGGATCTCTTTGACAGACAAACATTCCCTACAATTATAGAATAAGCATATGGATATTTATTTAATTACAAGGTGTTCTTAGTCTATGCACATTAGACTAAGAACACCTTATATGAAGAAAAAAAAATTAGCTCATGTCCCGAGAGATCTTTGATATTTGTTTTGTATTTAAACTTTAACGGATCTCTTTGACAGACAAACATTCCCTATAATTATAGAATAAGCATATGGATATTTATTTAATTATGAGGTGTTCTTAGTCTATGCATATTAGACTAAGAACACCTTGTATGAAGAAAAAAAATTTAGCTCATGTCCCGAGAGATCTTTGATATTTGTTTTGTATTTAAACTTTAACGGATCTCTTTGACAGACAAACATTCCCTACAATTATAGAATAAGCATATGGATATTTATTTAAGTACAAGGTGTTCTTAGTCTATGCATATTATATGATGTTTAGTGTGCATTTTATCTATTCTTCTGTGTGCCTTATCAGACTTAAGAAAATATTGCATAATGTTGTATTATTTGTGAAATGAAACACTTACCCCTTACATGATTTGTTATTTTATAGAACTATCATCTTTTAGACGCAGTGTGATCATGTTTCATATTTAGTTATTTTTAAACACAAATTAAAACCTTGAGGTGCTGGACTTTTGCCTTAGCATAAGTGTTTATATCTTTGTTTGAATCATATATTAATGTTGTGTTTAAATTTGAAACTTAAAACAACATATAAAAGGAAATTAAAATTACAAAGGTCAAAACTTATACATAACAAATTCAAAAGAAAAATTTGCTTGAATGTGCTAATTCAATTTGTTACGAAACTTAAACAGAAGATTAATTGTTGATTCTTTTGATTTGGAAAATTAATTCAAACATTTTGAAAATCTTGATCTCTTATTACTAATATAGTTTCTTGTTAGGAATTAATCTTACATTGCTTAATTAAATTCTCATCTTCTTAAGTAGTTTATCACTTTAAACAAGTGTTTGAGTGAAATTTGAGTGTCATACCTTCATTTGGAAATTATTCTTAGACTTATGCAAGATTCATTGTTGATTCTTTTGATTTGGAAAATTAATTCAAAAATTATGGACATCTTGATCTCTTATTACTTATTAGGAACTAATTTTACATTGCTTAGTGAACTTTTGTTTTCTTAAGCAGTTTATCACTTTTAACAAATGTGTGAGAGAAATTTGAGATCATACCTTCATTTTCTTACGCAGGCTGAGAGATATACACTTTGCGAGAAATTGCTTTTATTTTATTCTAACTTTTTTTAGAGAAAAATTGCAACAATCTTGCGATTTTAACTAAGTGTTTAAACCAACAAAACATGAATCGTGATGCAGCTGCGTCTAATAGATGCTAAAGGGAAAAAAAAATCATGCAAGTGCAGGTGTTTCATCTGAAAAATGATGGAGCACTCTGCAAACGTTCCACTTTATCTGATGAGGTGTTGATGAACATTACATGATAAGTGCAGACAACTACTAGATCTCTTAAAGTTTGAACTAATATTGAACTGCTCACCAACTTTCTTGACTCAAGCATTGATCAACTTTGACTCAACTATCTATCTTGTACGATACATACTTTTACCATAATTTGGTGTAAAAAGGTTTGTTCTCGAGAAGATAAGTACTATTAGTTATCAAGGAGGTTGTGTTAAGAAGAAAAGAGCAAATAATGTTGTTTGAAGCACATTTAATGCCTTTTAAAGTTTAAGCTCGTAAGATGATAGATGAATAAGACATTCAAATGAGTTTAAAGCTACTGAACATCCAAAAAAGGTAATGTAATGACTACTCTTCAAGTCTATATAAAGACATGATTTGAAGAGAAGAAAAAGAAAAAGAGTCATTTCTAACAAGTTTTGAAATTGTGCTAAAATTTCTCTGTGCCCATAAAGCTTTATAAGAACACTCTTTCTCTTCATTTAGCAAACTAGAAGATAAGCCCTATCATTAAAAATGTAATTCCTCCTTAGTGAGCAAAGTTTGTGATTTGTTGATCAGAAAAGGCAATTTTAATTGTCTTAAGTTAGGATTTTGTAAAAGAATACTTAGTTAAGCCAAGAGTGACTTATAAAAGAAATACTTAGTTAAGTCAAGAGTGGTTTGTGGAAAGAATACTTGATTGAGCTAGGAATGACCTGTGAAAAAAAAAAATAGGTTAAGCCAGGAGTAACTTGTTGAAAGAATATATAGGATAACTTAGGAGTAACTTGTTGATAGAAAACTTGTTTGTAATTCGATAATCTGCCTAATGAAACTTGACTGGTTAGTTAAGAATTAAACATAATATATTACAATAGATGAATCACTATAAAAATATTGATAATCATTATTTTTTAATCTCTTACATTTCATGTTATTTAGTCTATGCTAACTAAAACAAGGTGAAGTTTTTCAAATTGAGTTTATGAAAATTCTTATTACTTCTTCCGACCAAATACAAAACTTATCATCTCAAACAATTTAACCCTTTATTATTGTATTTTTCTTATTCTTCACATGGTTTGATCGTTTTTTGTTAGTTTTTATGTTATTCTTGAATTTTTAGGAACAATTTCGAAATCATTTTCTCCACTGCTTTAATCTCTAAGTTGACATGTTTAAAGTGGAACATGAAAGACTAAAGAGAGAATAAATCATGAGAAAAAAAGCTAATGGAGAAAGAGATACTGCAATGGGAATATGAAAGAAGGCACATTGAACAAATAAGGAAAGGAAGAACCCACTACCATTCTACCATGAAGCAATCATTTTTATTTATATTATAATTATTATTACTTTTATTATTATTATTAATGCTTTTATTATTTTTATTAGTATTATTAGTAAAATCTAATAATAATTATTACCAGATTTGATCTATTGATAAGATTGGTTGATAAATTAACCATCTAATTATTTATCGACAAAATTTGTTAATAATAATATTTAAGGTTTAGGGTTTAACTATTAGTAATTATTTATAAACAAATTTAAAATTTCTTATAATGATAGTTCTGTAATTTTAGTTCGGCCATGAAATTAGATTGTATAGTGAATATGAGTGTGTAAATAAATACTCGAAAGTGCGGCTCATGTAAACAAACGAAACAGTTTTGAAATAATATATTGATATACCAAAGTGCAAGTTTAATAAGAATATTATATTAAAATAATTTTTAATTTATTAAAGAATAAAATTATCTAACTAAAACATTATATTAAAGAATTAACCAACAGCATATCTATGGTATATATTTCTTTCTTAATTTCAATAAACATAGTAGTATACTAAGTTTTGTATATAGAAGTTAATAAAAGTTTATTGAGTGGATAAAGATCAAATTATATCATAACCATACGAGTTTAAATTTTGTCATAATAATCTCACTTGGATATGATAATCTTTATTAATAATATGTAAGCGCCTTTATAATTGTCAATTGGGTTTTAAAGATGTTCCAAAATAATGAATTTGTAAGATATAAGGGCTAGGAATGTGTTGAAGGAAATAAAATATAATGAATATGAAAATGTGAAATTTAATAACAAGTGCCCGTCTAGCTCAGTTGGTAGAGCGCAAGGCTCTTAACCTTGTGGTCGTGGGTTCGAGCCCCACGGTGGGCGTTTTTATAATTATCTCTTGTTTATGTTTTCTTTATTTTTTTTTTCAGATGTTTTTATTTACAAAAACCAAATATTCTATATCATATATAAGAATTGATAATCCTAATAATAAAACATTATTTTATTTTTCAACATTATATTTAATATTTTAATAGTAATATGTATATGTATATATATATATATATATATATATATATATATATATATATATATATATATATATTATCAAACTTTAAATATTATTCTTTAAAATCTTGTAAATTTAATTTTATTAAGGTATTATATAGAAATGTTTTAAATAACTTTATCAATATCGACAATTATTCAAATTATAAGGTAGGTATTTTTTTACTAAAAATTATTTAAATATAATTAGGTAATTTATTCAATACAAACAGAAATTGACTCACGGAATATTTTTAAATTACTTTTTCAAAATTATAAAAATTAAAACTTATTCCACAATATTTAAAGCACCTACACGCTACATATTGAGCACTCAATAATATTTTCAAATTATTTATACATTCATATCTATTACATATTTTTGATCAATTTTTTCACAAACAATTTGCAATTAACTTTTTGTTTTACAAAAAATCAGTTTATTTATTTTTTATCTCTTGCCTATACAAATTCATTTTTTTAAATCCCTATCAATTGGATTAGTCACCATATTCTTATTGATTCAAATAATATCACTAAACTCATTAATAATTAAAAAATATTTTATTTGCACGCTTAACATGTATTTTTTAAAAATGAATTCTAATAATCTGAAAATAATAATTTTTATTTATAATCATATATATTTAAAAATAAGTTCAAAAATAATTTAAATTTAGTAATCAAATATTAAAATGACGAGATACAAATGATACCTATATAAAATTGATTATATTTTTTTAATATATAAAAATGTTTTTTAAATACTTTTTATTAATTATAATTAAATATATCTCTTAAAAATAATAAAAAATATCATATATTTAAAAATAATTTATAAATGTTATTTTTGTTATTTCTAAACATATATTTTATAAAATCAATTTAAATTAATTTTTAAATATTCTATATATATATATATATATATACACACACACACACATATATTTAAATCATTTTAATAATTTTACTGACAATTATACCTTTATTTATTTTAATTATAATAATACATTTGTTTTTTAAGCCAACTTCAGTGGCATTCTTCAAATTCTTAATCTCTCACTTCAATGTCCCTAAATTTGTCAGAAATTTCAAAAAGAAATAAAGAAATGATACATTTCAAACAATTATGTATAAAATTCACAGGATACAAAATAATTATCATAATGTGTAACCTTAAAAGTATAATTCTGGTAACTAAATAATAAGATCATGAGTTTGAAAAGATAAACATACTTATATCTGAATTGATTCCTTCCAAAGACATTTTCATACAAAGGAGAATACGAGAAATATTAGAACATTATTTTTAATATATAATTAATTTTTAAAATTAAAAATTATGAGGTATGAAAGATAATAACTCTTATATCTCAATTAATTCCTTTTAAAAATATGAAAACTTATATTTTAATACTATATGTAATATTCAAAGTGTATAACTTATTCAGTCATAAAATAATATAGAAAAGGTTAATAATTTTATCCTTTTATAAATGGGGCATTTATAGTAATTAAGTATAAAGCTGGCTGACATAATTATCATAAAAACATAATTTTAAAGTGTAATTTCTGGTAACTAAATAGTAATATCACGAGTTTAAAATATAATAACACTTATGAAACATTTTATTCAACCCATTAATATAACTTAAGACTTAGAAATACTATCTTTTTTAATTAAAAGGCATCAGTAATTTTTTATTTATTTTTATTTAAATTGACAACATGAGTATCACTCTCGAACCAAAAAATAGAAAGTTATAAATTATTCAATTTTGTTTTTCTGCATTATCTCAGAATGGATTAGCTATATTTCAAATATCACTACCGAAAGAATTGACTGGAAGTAGAAAATACGAGTCATTCGTTTGTGCCACAGGAATATAGGAATAAAAAAAGAATAAAAATATAATATTGAGAAAGATACATATCTAATAAATGTACATTATAATAGTTCTAATAAATGTACATTATAATAGTTGTAAGCTCACAACTTTACTATACACATTACTTATATATAAATATATTACATAATTAGGGATTTGACTACTATCTATCTATATATTGATTTTGGTCTTCCAATTTTTTTTATACATGTAAATTAATATATAAATAAAAATAATTCTATTTAATTTTAATATATTTTACATTTGTAAATTGATATTCATAAAATATTTTCTAAAAATTTATATATATATATATATATATATATATATATATATATATATAACACATATATATTGTTCAATATTATACTTCACACATATTATATTGATAGAGTGATAATAAAATAAAGGTATCGCTTAATGACATTTTCAATAGCTAGTATATCTAAAACATCCTTAACAAAATGTTGGAAGGGTTAGGTATTTTTCAAAATATAATATAATTGTCACATGACGGATTTTGCAAGATACATTGTTATTAATCATATCCTATTTAATACTAAAACTCTCCTTATGCCAAGATAATTTATTCACCTACTTATCTAAGCTCAATTCATAAATTTCATTTAGTTTCTTATCATCTAATGTCTTAATCTACATGATCAAATTATAATAAAGTTAAGATATCTCATTTACTTAATAAGCTAACATGCTTAATATATCATCCCAAGTATTCACACACATAAAAAAAAGGGTCTCATATAATATAAATATTATACAAACACACCTCATAATTATCTCACCTTATCATTACCATCATATAGTATAATACATTAATAATATATTTCAACACATACATAATTAATTAAATTCATTATATAATCATCATCGATAATATTTATTGTAACACATGCATAATGAACCTTATATTCATTGTTATTGTAATATGTCGCTTAAGTGAACTCCTTTCACTTAAGTGAGCTCACGTCCCCTTAATGGAAAATACCGTTCTCTCTTAATTGTCAATCTCCATGCTGGAGTGTCCATTGCTTAAGTGTCCTCATCACCCTATTGTAATACATACTCATTGGACTTCTTCCAACAAGTTGAGCAACCATTTCACCACTTGAGTGCCCTAACATGGTTGCACAATTCTCCAAGGTTCTAGAGCTCATGTGACATTGCCATCGTCATTGCTTAAGTGACTAAAATATTACTAGAGTGAAATCCTTGGAGAGTTCCACCGATCTCTCTTTCACTCAAGCTACAAGCTCTCGCTTAAGCTAAACACTCAATCACTTGAGAGTCCATATTATTGTTCAAGCCATGATGAGAAGTGAGTGTAATCATTATGCACCATTTGGACATCACTTGAGTGATGAGCCATTGCTTGAGTGATATCAAGCCCCAGAGCACCAATTCTGAACACAACAAAGAAAACATCACTTAATCAATAACCTATAAATACTCCAATCTCATTTAAACCATCATTTATATTGACAATCAACTCCAAGTGGATTACTATTACCATTTACTTTTCATCTCATTTCCAAAATCATAAATAATGTTATACATACATTCACTTTTATATACAGATAGCAATCCAATCACTATATGATTAACTCATCTAGATAATCAATATATTGGATAAATGTAAATATTAACTCCTTTTTTGCAAACAATATTTGCTGATTTCAAGAGAAGGTGAATTGAACTTTAATTTTTTTTCAAAATCTAAAGCTTTGAATGAATATTTGTCCCGACCTGAATCACGACAACGAACAACGATGAAAAAAGTATAAAATTTAATAAAAAGGGAGTCACCACCATAGTTTATTATGGAAAACTATGGAAAAACTAAAAAAAAAAGGATAAGGCAAGTTTTGCAAACCAAAGATGAGTTCGGGAGTCGATTACGTGTGAGGAAGGTATTAACATCTCACAACGTCTATCTTAAGACAGTAACTTTAATTAAATTAATAAAATCAAATGTGATTTATTAAATATTTATTTTTTCCAAAATAAAAAAAAACAAATAAGAACAAAATAATAATTTTTAAATTAAAGGACTCGACAAGGATTGACCTTGTTCCTACGTATGTTTATCCATAATAGATGAAGAATCAGTGCATACGTAGTTCTAAAGGAAAATTTGGTTGTTGGAAAGTTATTATTTTTTAAATAAATTTTTATTATGTTTTTTAGAAATTTGACATTTTTTGTATTTAAAAATCAAACTTTATTTTGGATATTAGACGCGTACGGCCTTTTGATAATCCAAACGAGGTTAAAACTTCTTCAATTAAATCCATGTATAATGTGAACGGGTCATTTAGAAATTTACAAAAATTTATTTTAAAAGAAAACCTTGCATAACACGTATGACCATTTGAAGATTTAAAAGAAATTATTATATATTTTGTTATAGAGCATGGAAAAGAAGAAATTTGTGTATTTTAATTTAAAAATAAAATAAAATTAACCAGAGATCCCAACCTAGTTACTTCTTACCTCATTCACACTTTTGCTGCTTGCTCTACACCAAACTAAAAGGAAATTGATTTTATCCAACAAGTAAAGCCCACTTATTAATTATGAAATTTTAATTTTATTTAAACTCTCAAAACAAATGGCTAACAAGTGTGAGACCCAACACTTCAAGAAATAAAAAATAAAAATAAAATGCCTCATTTCAATCTTTATGCCTCTTTTTCCAAATTTATTTTGGACTGCTTCTTCCTGTACCTCCATAGCACTTTCCTGCACCTCCATAGTAAATAAGAAAAATACAATTTTGCCCTTTATAAATTTATTGTAAACCCATTCTACCCTTCACCCCATTAACACTAAAATCCTGCACCTTCGAACCTACCTCCGATGCTCCGCTCGTCTTGCACCTCCTGCACTACTTTTCGCACCTTTAGTTACCAGCACAACACACAACCACCTTTAGTTTTCGTCGTTCAGTCGTTCAAAAAGAACATCTTCTGGCACAAAAGGTGGGGAAATTGGAAATCGAAGTATTTGCACCTACACAAGCAATTGAAAGAAAGGTAAGCGTTATTGTAAGTTTAATTATGTGTTGTAGTGGTAGTTGTGGTGTATTGGCGACGGAGGACGGCGATGGTGGCTGTTTGTTTTCACTGAAAATTGGAATTCTAGACAACTAAGTCTCTAGATGACTAGTTTCAAGCATTGTTCCTACTAAGACGGTCTACCACTGTTTTTGCTCATCTTAATTCTTTTTCTCAGTGTGGTAGAGGAATATATTTTGTAGATTTTCAAGTATGGAAGGATCATTTAGAATGTATATCGATTGCAGTTCTAATCAATTTATAAGCATATTCAAAATTTTAATGGGGTGTAGTTAATTGATTATGTGAGAAGTTAATATTTGTGTACCACAACTTTGGAAAATGCAAAGTTCTTATCCAACTAATTCAAAAAAAGACTATACCTTGTTGGGAAGCAAATCAATCAACATATACAAAATCCCTTTTGTGACTTCCAAGCAGATAGTGACATATACACAAAACTCGTACAATCAGATAGATAACGTGTTAACAAGGTACAAGCAAACAAAAATCAATATATTAACATTTAAAAGTAATGATTCAATCAATAAATTTCACACTAATCAACAAGTTAAAGTGATAATATGATCGATTAAAATAATAAGATATACATAATCCTTATGCATTTCTAAATATTTTAACTGATTAAGTATTATTTTTGACTGATTGATATTTCAGATAAACTTAAGAAAATAGAGATTTATGCAATATTTGTAAAGTTAAGGATACCCAATTTTATTCTTAAGAATTTGAATCTGTCTTTCGCAAGTGGCTTGATAAATAAATCAACTAATTGATTCACAGTTTCAATAAACTTTACTCACAATCATCATTAGTTGTGTGACCCTTAATAAAATGATGCCCAATTTCTATATGTTTAGTTCGAGAATGTTGGATGGGTTTTTGGATAGATTTATGGTGCTTGTATTATCACAGATGTACCTTTGATAGTTGAAGACCATAATCTCTTAACTTTTGCTTCAGCCAAAGAATCCGAGCATAACAACTACCAGTTGCAATGTATTTGATTTCAATAGTTGATGGTATAACAAAATCTTGCTTCTTATTGTGTCACGATATAAAACTTGATCTAAGTAAGTGACATGTGCCACTTAATACTCTTCTTATCTAGTTTGCAACCTTTAAAATTTGAATAAGATATCCAACTAAATATAAGAAAATTTCACCTCAATACCATAGATCAACATTGATTGTTACTTTTAGATACTTCAAAATCTTTTTGTTGCATTATAATGTTCTTTGTATTAGATCGATATCTAACATACATGTAAATGCTAAACATAATGTCATGGTTTAACTTTTAATTAAATAAAAAAATTCACTATGAAAATGAGATATCATGGTTTCACTTATAATTTATATCATATAAATTAAGCATCTAATTATGAGAAGATGAAAGATATTTAAATAGGTGTAGGAACGATCCTAACATATAAAAAAGAGGATGGATTTCTTAGATAATTTACTCCAACGTATGAGATGCAAGTGAGAACTTTTATAGTCTTGGTGTAGGTGTAATTTTTTTTATGTCTTATCTAAAATGAGAATATGTTATAGTTTCTTTTAAGATGAAAACGCGTGTCTATAAAATGGTATATATATA
>Ga0209489_110201_pt1 | contig 10818 bp, 3 predicted proteins | sample SiratrowhiteBW_FD_187527 | JGI IMG/M metagenome (GOLD analysis project Ga0209489, IMG submission 187527) | Root nodule microbial communities of legume samples collected from California, USA - Siratro white BW (SPAdes) (version 2) | ecosystem: Host-associated > Plants > Roots > Nodule | place: USA...
GTGGTTGTTGCTGGTCCATTGATCACTCACCATGGAACAGACAATCATGGGAATGATGACGATTCTTCTGATCAAGGAGTAGTGGTTCCTCTGCCTGCAGGTCGAGGTGGAAGCAATAATCATGGGAATTATAAGGCGAAAAAGGAAAGGGGTAGGGGGAGGAGTAATGGTTATCAATTGGGGAGGGAATTGGGAGTGGGAGTTAGGGACTCTAGTTTGCCTCAATTGGTGCAAGAGATTCAGGAGAAGCTCTTGAAAGGTACTGCAGAGTGCTTGATTTGCTTTGAAATGATCCAGAGGTCTGCTTCAGTTTGGTCTTGCTCGAGCTGCTACGCTATATTTCACTTGAGTTGCATCAAGAAGTGGGCTAAGGCACCCATTGCGATGGATTTGTCTGTCTCCATGGAGATGAATCAAGAGCTTAATTGGCGGTGTCCCGGTTGCCAGTCTGTGAAATTTACCCCTTCAAAGGAGATTAGGTATGCTTGCTTTTGCGGGAAGAGGATAGACCCTCCATCTGATTTGTATCTAATACCACATTCATGTGGAGAACCTTGTGGGAAGCCGCTTGAGAGGGAGATCTTGGTTGGTGGAGGGAATAGGGATGATCTTTGCCCTCATACTTGTGTCTTGCAATGCCATCCTGGACCATGCCCTACCTGTAAAGCATTTGCTCCGCCGCGGTTGTGCCCTTGTGGGAAGAAAAATATCACCACTCGTTGCTCCGATCGGCGGTCTGTTCTTACCTGTGGACAGTGTTGTGGCAAACTTCTTGAATGTGGGCGCCATCACTGTGAACGAATTTGTCACTGGGGTCCATGTGATCCCTGTCAGGTTTTAATCAATGGCTCTTGCTTTTGTGGTAAAAGAATCAGTGTTATGAATTGTGGGGATATGACTGTGAAGGGTGCAATTGAAGCAAACGATGGCTTTTTTTCTTGTGGTTCCTATTGTCCAAAGAAACTTGGTTGTAATAATCATTTCTGTGGTGAGATTTGTCATCCAGGCAGCTGCAGGGAATGTGAATCTTTACCTAGCCGAGTTACGACATGCTATTGTGGGAAAACAAGGTTGGAGAATGAACGCCTAAGTTGTTTGGAACCGATACCAACCTGCTTTCAAGTATGTGACAAGATCCTTCCTTGTGGTCTGCATTGTTGTACAAAGACATGTCATTCTGGGGAGTGTCCACCTTGTTCAGTTCAAGTTTCACAGAAGTGTCGATGTGGCTCTACTTCCCGAACTGTGGAGTGTTACAAGACTATGATGGAGAGTGAGAACTTTATGTGTGAAAAATCTTGTGGGAGAAAAAAGAACTGTGGAAGGCATCGATGTACTGACAAGTGTTGTCCATTTACTAATCCAAATAGTAACGATGATAATTTTAGTGGGAATTGGGTTCCTCACTTTTGTTCAATAGCATGTGGAAAGAAGCTAAGGTGTGGCCAACATTCGTGTTCATGTCTGTGTCACAGTGGTCATTGTCCACCTTGTTTTGAGACAATCTTTACTGAATTGACTTGTGCATGTGGTAGGACTTCAATACCTCCACCTCTACCTTGTGGTACACAGCCTCCCTCGTGTCAGTTTCCGTGTTCAGTTCCTCAGCCGTGTGGCCATTTAGGTTCACACAATTGCCATCTTGGAGACTGCCCTCCTTGTTCGGTGCCTGTAGCAAAAAAATGTATTGGCGAACATGTAGTTCTTAGGAACATACCTTGTGGTTCTAAGGATATTAGATGCAATCATCCTTGTGGGAAGACCAGGAAGTGTGGTTTACATGCATGTGGCAGAACATGTCACCCCCCACCATGTGATAATCTATCTGGGGTTGTGCAAGCTTCAAAAGTGTCATGTGGGCAAACATGTGGTGCTCCAAGAAGAAGCTGCCAGCACACGTGTATGGCTCCTTGTCACCCTTCATCTCCGTGCCCAGATATAAGATGTGAATTCCCTGTTACAATCACTTGCTCTTGTGGTCGTATAACTGCGAATGTTCCTTGTGATGCTGGTGGTAGCAGTAGCAATTATAATGCTGATGCCATACATGAAGCTTCCATTATTCAAAAATTGCCAGTGCCACTTCAACTGGTTGATGCAGATGACAAGAAAGTTCCCCTTGGGCAAAGAAAGTTGATGTGTGATGTTGAATGTGCTAAGCTTGAACGCAATGGTGTTCTTGCAGAAGCTTTTGACATTACTGCTCCAAATCTGGATTCTCTACATTTTAGTGAGAACTCTCTTTCTTCTGAATTGCTTTCAGATTTTTTGAGGCGTGAGCCAAAGTGGGTTTTAGCTGTTGAGGAGAGGTGCAAAGTTTTAGTACTTGGCAAGAATAGAGGAACTTCACATGGTTTAAAAGTTCATGTCTTTTGTCATATGACAAAGGCTAAAAGAGATGCAGTGAGGTTGATTGCTGAAAGATGGAAGCTTGCTGTAAAGGCTGCAGGCTGGGAACCAAAGCGATTTATTGTAATTTTTGCTACCCCAAAATCAAAGGCCCCAGCTCATAGGATAGGGGTTAAGGGCACCATAACATTGAATGCTTCCCTTCCTTCTGTATTTGATCAATTAGTTGATATGGACCCTTGGCTTGTTGTCTCATTTCCAGACTTACCAAGGGATGCTGATATTAGTGCATTAGTGTTGAGGTTTGGTGGGGAGTGCGAGCTTGTTTGGTTGAATGACAAGAATGCTTTGGCTGTTTTTCATGATCCTGCCCGGGCTGCAACTGCAATGAGAAGGTTGGATCACGCAAAAGTTTATCAGGGAGCTATTTTGGTTGCCCCGAATATGGGGTCATCCATGGCACATTCTACTTCCAATGCCTGGGGAACATCTGGGGTAATGAAAGAAGGAGGAGGGCCTCCAGCATTGAAAGGCAATTCATGGAAAAAGGTTGTGGTTCAGGACCCTGGTTGGAAAGATTCTTGGGGCAATGAAGAATGGAGCATTGGTTCTATGAATGTCCCTACATCTGTTTGGAAGAAAGAAGCACCTATATTTGCTGCTTCAAATCGTTGGAATGTCTTGGACCAGGACTCGGGTTCAAGTTCATCGTTTACAACCATCAGAACTGACGCTTCCAGAAAGCAAACTGAAACTAGTTCTGTCTCAACATTGGTGTCTGCTGCAGGTGCCTCAAGTGAAGGAGAAAACTTGGATGCAGCTGAAGATTCCGAAGTAGTTGATGATTGGGAGAAGACTTATGAATGATATGAACAACTAACAAGCTCTGTTGTAAGAAAACCTCTTCTGGTAAAAGAAGGAAACGATTATTGTTACAAATTTATGTTGTTAATAAGTGGTCATGAGTTGTTTGGTCTCCTTGCCTTGTTTTATGAATTTTAGGCGAGGTCAAATTTCATGTCCGTAATAGGTAAATGTTTTAGACTCAAAGTGGTTGGAGGAGTTGTACTCAGATTGTGCAATGGATACTACAGAAAAAAAAATACTTTTTATAAATGTGTTGTAACCATGTTTATTGTGTTAATTAGGTCCTTAAAGAATTTTTGTATTGATTATCAGTTTTAAAGTAAATCTACTTTTGATTTCTCTTGGTGGAAGAAAGTCATCATCAAAGTAGTATTCTAAAAACAATTTAAAATTGTTTTTCAATATTCACAAATGCATTTAGACTTTTGCAGATGGCATAATAATATATAGAGTGTTTTTACTCGAAAGTGATTCAATCGAGATATTTTACCAGTATTGAAGAAAAATTAGAATATTAAACGACCCTCCAAAAACGAAAAGCTATGGATAAACTCATGGATACTAACATAATAAATTATAACTTCATGTTGTTATTGTGCTAAACTAGGTCCTAGTTGAGATATAAAAGACCCAGCTAATTTATTGAAGAGAAACAAAGCAAGTCAAGTTCCTAAACATATATAAGGGACAAGGATTTTCCTCTATCGTAGTTATGAACTTTACTCATTACATTGTTGATGATGCACAGTAGAGGCTATGGTAGTAAGTAATTCCAACCACAACTTTGGCCTCAATCCACATAAACAAGTGGTGATGGTCTTTATTGAATAAATAAACATACAAGTTGCATGGACTGGATTGTTAAATTCAGAGTTTAGCCTTGAGTTTTCATGGACTTGCATCAACATGTCTTCTGATATACATGCATATACAGAGCCGCTTAAGGTGAAACTGTTATTGAATACACTATATATAGAGTGGAAAGGTTTTTTTTTTTTTTTTTTTCCAAAATTTACATAGAAGAATGACATGAATAAAAAAATTACTTTTTAATAATAATCAAAATTAAAATATAAGTGGTTATATAATATTAAATTTTGATTATTTGTGTGTAGGTTTATGAACCTAAATTTCCTCCTACCACACTTGTATAAGAATTATAATCTTACTAGAAATACCCTTATGCACTTATGCACTTAAACTTGTAGTTAATGGTGGTTTAATCTTTCAACACTCACTCAGAAACGCTTAATTGCCTAAAGGGATAGAAAAAGGAAAAATTCTAAGAACAGCAAAAAGAGTAGCAGTTAAAATGGCAGCTTCCAATGGGGTGAAGGACAAGTTGGCCATGGCAGGCAAAGTCTTTCTATTAGATGAGAATACATTTTATCCGTTATTGCAAAACCAAAAAAAAATACATTTACATTTTTGTGGATATAGTATGAGGAACTTTTCAGTTAACAACTAATATAGTATTCATATATTACATAAACTCTGAAGTAATTGATCTTGTAAGTTTAAGACATTTTCTATATCAGTTATGTCACAAAAGTAATGTAGAGAGTATCATTTTTACTTGTTTAAGAAGTTGATACAAATATTGGTTCTTTACATGATGATGTTACATATGGAACTTTCTACTTTAATTGCTGATTGATATGAAAATGTCACTTTTTTTATATTGGTTATATCAATTGTACAGTCTATAGAGTATGAATATTGAATATCTTTATATTTTTTTTTATATAATGAAGTGAGTCTGCCATAAACATTTTATTTGGACACGATATCACTTTTAAGAAGGCTTTTGAACCGATGCGTATCACTTAAGGCTTATTCTTTATCAACAAGTCCTATTCAAAATCATTTGCCTTTTTTTTCTTCTTGTTTTATCTTTAATTCATTTATTATTAACGTAAATTGTCTAAGGAGAGATTTCTTCTCAATTTAATAAAAGTCATATACAACTTTGCACTGTTGGATGAGACTGTTTGTGGTTTATCTTTGACGGCTTGGAGGATCTATGAACAGTGGCTCAACTCTGTGCAGGTAGCATCAAGATGCTTGTTTACAAATTCTTTTAATAATTTTTCTTTTATCAGCACAATTTTTTTAATAGTATTGTCATGTTACATGTACTTGCTGATTCTTTTTCTTTAACCAATCTAACTAGGGTTTGTGACTTTTCAACAACATATTTTAACATTTCGCCGTTGATTATAAGGTTAAATATTCACTTTGAACCTTACTTATACCTAAAGAAATAAATCCCATCTTTTCTTACAAGTTTATATTAATTATTTTTTTGTTCATAATCTACTAGCTTAGATGACTTTTTAATATGATAAAGATACATTATAAGTATCCTTATTCCCTTTAATTACCTATATATACTAAACCATTTAAATAACAACAAAAACAGCAATAATAACAATACTAAACCATTATTATTATTATTATTATTATTATTATTAAAATATAGTGGTGAAGAACAGTTGGGTCCATAAGATTTCAATTTGAAACTGCAAATGAGCATAGCTCCATTGGGTGCATTGGGTGTACGATCTGAATTAACTCTGCCTGCTCACAGGGTCCTGGTTCGTACACATAACTTTGGTGTATTATGAAAAGGAAAAGCATGTATTATAAATGAATAGAGGGACAAAAATGTAATTAGCTTTTTATATAATGATATTATTCCTGAAAAAAATACTACTACTCTTTTTGTCTGTTTTCACAAAATAAAATACACAAAATACATAAACTAATTGCGTTATATAGTAGGAATTTTCCTTATATTAAAAGGGAGAATATATTATTGTTTCTAATTGTACATGTTTGGATTAATTGTGAAACTATAAATGAAGTGGCAGTTCTATGACTTGAAAAGTTTCATAGAACAACTCAATCAAAATGGATTACACTCATATATTTGTTGAGAAGAATGCTTCATCCAATAATAAAAGGGAAATTCATCATGCTAATTTATTTGAGCAATTACTACTATATTCCAAGGTCTAAATATTTTTTTTTTATAAAATGTATTTTAACTTTATAGAAAACTAATGTGACTTAGTTATATATTATTATATACAAATTTATTGAGATAATAATAATAATAATAATAATAATAATAATAATAATAATAATAATAATAATAATAATTTGGAATCACTTAATTAAGATTGTAAAATTGAAGAGTGGACTTTAAACCTAAATTAATCATATAAAATTGGTTTATACAGTGAGTTTTGCACTAAGTCTTATCTTTAGTCGATGTATAATCTATAACAAACCATTTTCACTTCGAGAGTGTTCAACTCGTGTGTGAAACTATATATTTAAGAGTGATCCGATAACAGATGGCTAGATAGGTTCAATAACCTTGTTAGAATAGACTCTGATATTATTTTATAAAATAAATTTTATATCTAACTCAATTTTATAAAATTGAATTGTAAAATAAAATTTATATTTATTTATATACTATTAAAAAATCTTATCTTTTGATATAAAATTTTTTAACACAGATATTTAAAATGTAAAGTTGTAAATGAAAAAAATTTCCATAAACCTGAACCTCATGAAATACTATTAAAAAATCTTATCTTTTGATATAAAATTTTTTAACACAGATATTTAAAATGTAAAGTTGTAAATGAAAAAAATTTCCATAAACCTGAACCTCATGAAATAATTAATATACTTTTGCATGGATGATATATAAAAATGGAGAGATTCTACATGTAAAAAGTTTAATAAACTTAATCATATATTATATGAAAGGTTAACAAAACATCGTGTGATTAAAAAAACTAATAATGTCTCTCTTTGTTCAGTATTTCATGTGAACTTTTGGAGTTTCTAGGGTTATTCACTAGTCTTAATTACTGGTCCATGGTGAATAGAGAAGCATATATGCTGAAGGAACCAAATATTTATTGACTATTGGTCCTGTTATCTGCCAGAGGTGGCTGCTATCAGGTAGAAGAACAAACAGGATAAACATATGCCCTTAATAGAAAACTACAACAATACCCTTCAATTGTCATTGTGTTTTATTAATTCAAAAACATATACATATATACCTGCCCATGTTTGTGTGTATTTCACCACTTGTATTATTAGTAACTAACTCATCATAATAAAAACTTTATAATCAATATCATAAACATGTTTTTTTTTTCCTTTTTTATGACACACCCTTTCCCACATAAACATGAAATTAATGAGTTATATATACTGTTAGGGAACTCCTCATTATTGGTTAGCAAAATTTGCATAAACAATTCACTTCAATACATGAAAAGAAAATAATCTTCATCTAAATGTAATATAGATTAATAAGCTGCTAGGTAAACACACACATAGTTTATTTTGCTTTGGACTTAAAACATGGATATGCATGAACTCAAAAATCAGTAATACATATTTTCTTGAGTTCATTTAATAAATTTCCTGAAAAATATTTATAAACAGAAAATTAAATAAACATTTTAAAAAAAAATTAGGTATAGAGGTTAATTTTTTTTCTCCTTTACTTTTTAAAATGATTTAACTCATACACAAACTACATACATGGTTGCATCAGTTTGTATATAACAGCAAAATAACCTTCATATATATACATACACATACATATATATATATATATATTATCTACCTGAATATAAAAGTTTTATGCAAGTAGGTAGGTAGACAGCATGATTGCTGAATAGCATGTGGTGCAGCCAAACTCTTGGATAAGACATGTAAAGGCCCTGAGACAAAGTAGCAGCAGAGATCTTTTGACAATTGAATTATCAATACTTTGTACTCATCTACATTATAAATTATTAAAATATCTTCACACTATCTCTTCAGCATACAGACTAGTAGAATAGAAAATAGAAAAAGTATATAAATATTTGTATGAAAAATTGTTGAGAATACATTTTTGTCATCATTAAGATAAATACCACTGTAATTTCTAATGAAAATTTTAACTTATTGATTCATTAGTTATAACCTAATAGAGCATCCGTTGGTAGGATTTTAGATGATTTTGCTTGTAAACGAAAATGCCTTGATCGACACAGCCGAAAAGAATCATAGTTTTAATTAATTAAGTTGAATTGTACTTTTAGTATGATTGAAACAAAATATTGGTCAAAGCAAAGGACTTTATATCTCCACTAATGTGAGGAATTGAATAGGTTATAGTAATTGGAGTTTATATTTCAAAATATCAAAAGTAAATTACCTTTTGAACTTGTTTGAATTAAATGATAAAATTACCTAGAGATAAGTTATATGCCAACTTATTCAATAAGTATTTGGACTATTTAAAAAATTAGAAACTATTTTTTGTTAAGTCGTTATTATGCAGTTTTTTTAATTCAATTTCTAGTTTTAAACATTCACAAATAACATATTTTTGCAGCTCTGTCAAAAAATCAGAAACAATTCTTTTGCGGTTTCAAGTTGGCATAAACTAATTTCAGATACTACTTTTTTTTTTTCATTTAGAGACCAACTAAATTCTTTTAATTTTAATACTTTGAAATTCTCAACTAGTTCAGAAACCTATTGTTAATGTTTTAACCTAGATATTATATATTTTCCTTCATATTTCGTTTTTTTTTTTTCATCCAGGTAATGGGGAAGAACATGCAAGTGATTCAGAGAGATCTCCCCGTATCAACGTAAAATAATTCCTCTCATGATTTTATTATTTTTTTTTTAGTTACTATCAGCAATTTTAAGTTACCTTAATATAAATTTGTGGTCTGTTTTTGTCCTCATGCTATTCGTCATTTGAATTTTGATTTGTTGACTTTTTGGGTAAAGACCCTATAATTTTATATCATCACTCAAGATTTTAGTCCCATAATATCTAGAGAAAAATATTTTAGTATACCCAAAAGTTTTACTAAACAATGATAAAATTATAAAAAAAATCAAAACAAATTATGATAAAGTTAATTGATATATTAATTATAAAGAATACTATAAGTCATGGTCATATATGTTTGTGGTTAGAATGTTCTAATTTGTTAAGTCTTCTCTTGTTCTCAATTTTTTCTTTTGGGTTCTCAGAAGAAGATGGAAAAAATGAATGTAAAGTTGCAGAGTTTTAAACGTTGAAGTGTTTCATATTCTTTTTTTTAAAAAATAATTTATGTGTGGATAGTTGTATAACTTTAAAAGTGGTAATAGATTGAAATTTACTTAATTTAATGTTTTTTTCTTTTATTAGTCTAAATTCTTTTGCAACCTATGAACTTTTAAATGAAATAAAATTACTTAATACCAAAATAAATAATACTTCATTAAAAATGTCATTTAACTCCAGTTAATATATATATATATATATATATATATATATATATATATATATATATATATATATATATATATATTTATAATTGTCACTTTCAACTGAAAGTGATGTGATAGCAGGAATATGTTGTTTATAGAATGAAAAAAAATCTTGTATAGCAGTATCTTATTTGATAAAATCATCAGATATATTTATTTTCTTTTTCTTAAAACTGTAAAGGACATATATGATCCTTTCTTTATTTGGTGGATCGTAGAAAGAATGAAAAAAATGCCATAAGAAGAAATCGAGTTATGTTGGATGGATTATTTATGGCCATGGCCATGCCATGCATGCATCAATCAAATCAAGCACATTGTGCACACACTGCTCTGCATCTAGTTTGCTGTGAATCCAAATGTGCATACACTGCTCTGCATGTAGTTTGCTATGAATCTAATGGTTCAGATACTTGAATGATTGATGCACCATCGACGTGACCGATCCTTTGTAGAACACAAAGACACATGCACACATATACATATACATATTTTATATATATATATATTATTTATAATGTAAATTAGGTAGTTAACAGTAGAGATGAATGACAACAATGAATGAAGTTTCCATAGATCGTGGTGGAATGATTACACTTTACATGCATGAGTTGAAAGTATTGAATGCTGAGATTTGAGTTTTGTTGAGAAAGCTTGAGCTAAGGGTGGATGCATGGAATGGTCATGGATATTTTCTTGTGTTATGTGTATGTATATATGTATGTATATATGTATGTATGCATAGAATCCTCCAACATTGGAGCCCTCTACTCGTACCAATCCACATGCATTGATGAAGAAGGGAAGGGGGCCTTGAGAGAGGGAAGGACTAAGAAATGAACAAGAAAGTTACTTTTACACGCTACACAAATAAATGAAACAAAAGAATACAGACACATTTGCATGCTTATATGCTTATTGAATGATTCATATATATATATATATATATATACGACTATTGCATCCAAAGTGTAGAACCATGTACTAGCTGCTCATTTCATAGAAGCTGAGAAGGGTAAAAAAAACCGCATCCTCCAACTACATTTTCTCCCTCTCATATGTTGTGGCTTTATCTCTATCAATTTTTAAAGGGTTTTTGGATTTCTAGTTCAGCTAATACCCTTTTGTGTTATCCAAAATTAGCCTATTCTCACGATGGAAAAGAATACCAGAAACTTTTTGAAGGATGGTGTTTATGACACAGTAGGAGCAAGAATTTAAACCGTGATCACCTACATATAT
>Ga0209489_110206_pt1 | contig 10809 bp, 4 predicted proteins | sample SiratrowhiteBW_FD_187527 | JGI IMG/M metagenome (GOLD analysis project Ga0209489, IMG submission 187527) | Root nodule microbial communities of legume samples collected from California, USA - Siratro white BW (SPAdes) (version 2) | ecosystem: Host-associated > Plants > Roots > Nodule | place: USA...
GTTATGCAAGACTTAGGGTAGGGTGTTGTATGTTGTTGTTTCGTCAATGTTTTAATGGTCAATGTTTTAATGCTTAAAGCACTGAAAAAAGTATGAAATTACATGTAAGAGAAGCTATGTAGCGAGCGTGTATGATGGGGGGTGAGAAGAGTAAGTCTCATGATCATACAATTGTATGTGGATAGTCAGTCAAGGTTGTTTTAATTAATTTTAATTTTAGTCATCATCCATTCTAAAAATATGGTTGAAAGTTGCTTGTCTCACTCTTTCATCTGATTCTCCTTTTGTGCATCAGTTCAATCTGATGAACACCTTAAAGTTTGTGGTTTGGAATTGTTTCTTTGTTATGTAGTCTTGCCTCTTATGACCAAACATTTTTCATTGGAAGGGTCCCTCTTTGGTTTATCTGTAGATTGCTGTAATATATTGTTATAGTTCAGTAGAATCTGTGACATTTGTTTCACAATCTGCATGTTAAAAAGGTCATTCTTCTATGGGCTTGTTGTTTACCTTGTTTTGAGTAATTTATGGCTGTGCTTATTGTTGATGATATCAGGTTTGACATTGAATTTATAATTCATCTCATATCTAGATTTATGCCGTGTTTGGCTACAGCTCTTTCATGACAAAAAAGGACTTATTTGTCAAAAGATCTCATAGGAAGCTGCTAAAAAGAGATTGTTTTCTTAAATAAATTGAACCAAACATGTACTTAAATTATACCATGTATATATGTATAAAAAGAAATAAAAAGTCAGTTTTGAAAGTCAACTGCATCATCTAAAAGGCTTTAAAGGTTGCTTGTCAAACAGTGGATTGCTGTAAACTGCATTGTTTGGCTGTTAGCTAATGGATAAGGGGGTGCCACCTAGCCTTTTCGTCAATGATGGTTCTTTCATGGAGAGGTTCAAGCAACTTCAACAAGAGCAGGAGAAAGGGAAGAATGCCAAATTTGAGGATTCTAAACCAATTAAGGTTATTTCAGGGTCTTTGTCTTCCAATCCCTCCATTACCAAAACATCTGTGGACTTGAAGGTTAATGATACAAGGAAAACATCCCAGGGTGGTTCTGGTGGCAAACTAGCTTTCAGTTTAAAACAAAAATCAAAGCTGGTACCACCCCCTGTTAAGTTGAGTGCTGATGATGATGAAGAAGAAACAGAAGCTGGGTATATTTCAAATGATGCACCACTAAAACGACAAAAGTTAGGCCAGGATGGCATTGACCAATCATCAAGACAACTTGATGTTGGTAATTACTTCTTAAACCTTCTAGCTTCTGCAGATAGTTGGCTTATGATTGGTATTCCTACTTATTGCAGTTTTAAACTCAGAATGATCAAATAGTATGTGATCCATATTCCATGCCTTTATGTCTTGCTATTTTTTCATTAAGATTCACTTATTACGTTTTTAAGTTCATTAATGTGTGCTGAAGGCCTTCCACGGGTATGTCATTGTGAATATGAATATAATTCACGTATGTTAATACATCTTAAATAAGACTAACCTGACTTCTGATTTTCTTTTCTTTTTCCTACATTTATTGTTATTTTGTTCTCTATCCAACTTTATATCATCGTAACCTTCTATTAGATATAAAATATATTCATGAGGCTTTCCCTATCTTTGTGCTTTTGGGCTTGTTGGTCTTTGATGTAGTATCAGAATCTCTAACCGAGTGATCAAGAGATCAGTCCTTGGCAATTCTTACCAAGTCTTAGTAAAAGTTCAATTTCAGCACATGGTAAGGGGTAGCCTTTGCATTGTTCATGTGTCGGGCCCTAATGCCTGTGGGAGGGGGCATTAGATACAAAAAGACATTACGAGCCATTGCCTGTGCCTTAAGGAGCGTTGGTTGTTGACAGTTCTGTTACTGTTTCCAACTCAATCTTTAAATTATAAGTTTCTTTTTCTTTCTGATGTGAATGCAACATTGTTTGCATCTGTAAGATTTTCTGAAAATTTAGTGTCTTCCATAAACTCATCTCATTGTGAGTTATAGCCAATTTGCTTTAGTCTTTTTTTTTTTTTTTTTTTTTTTTTTTTTTTTTTTTTTTTTTTTTTTTTTTTTTTTTTTTTTATGAAAAACAAGTTTTTCTAGGTTGTTAAAAAAAATTCAAAGTCTGATTTCTTTATACTATTTTCAACTTGTTCTGTGCAGCTTTTTAAAAAAAAGATGAAATTATAAGTACATTTTAAAATAAAAAATGGTTATATAATTTTTAACAAGAAAATACAATTTTCTGCACTTCATAAACTTTATGAAAGATAAAATCACCATTTTACATTTGTAAAACCATTTTTCAAATCATAATTACAGACCCTTAATTTGTTTGCTTGTTTTGTGTAACATAAAAAAATATGAAATTATAAATACGTTTTAAAATAAAAAAATGATTATATAATTTTTAACCAGAAAATACAATTTACTGCGCTTCATAAACTTTATTAAATATAAAATCACTATTTTGTACATTTTTAAAGCATAAATAACAGACCCTTAATCTGTTTGCTTGGGAATGGAAGAAAGGGGGACATAAGTGTAACAGCATTGAAATAGGAACTTGCTCGTTTCATTTGTACTCATCCTTTGGGTCTCACAGCGCAAGTAATGGAGGACTAAGGAGGGGGGTTTAAACCCATTGTTTGGTCAGTCTTTAGCATTTCTGAGCATTCCCCGCAAATATTTTAGTTGAAAGAAAATGCCAGTTTTGGCATACAGTTCAATAACACAGTTTCCCCCTGTTTTTCTTCACACGAAAATAGTCACCCTCTACATTACCTGCGGTTTCATTGTTGAAGAGGTCCTCTCCGTGTATACCTTCTTTGCTCATTAAAGTGGCATGCAGCAAAGAGGAGAAAATGTCTTGAATATTTTTGTCTCATGAATGCAGCTTATTCCCCAAGTACCTATCAAGAAATGGTGTATTGGCAGGCCTGCTACAAGACTAATTTGCATTCCCTTGTTCATGCTCTCGGTATTAATCAGTTTTATAAGTGATATGCAGCACCTCCTTCCCCAAGTGATCCTACAGTGAAGAAAGTTGCTGACAAACTAGCAAGTTTTGTGGCAAAAAATGGAAGGCAATTTGAGGATGTTACGAGGCAAAAAAATCCTGGGGATACACCTTTCAAGTAAGTATGGAGTCAACATCTAGTCCTTGTGTATTAATCCTTTATTTATCCATTGTAATTTATGATTATATGTGGTGGATGTTTTAACTTGCAGATTTTTATTTGATGAGAGATGTGCTGAATACAAGTACTATGAATATCAGCTTGCTCAAGAAGAAAAGGCTCTTGCGCAGTCAAGGGAATCACAGGTGCCTCGTAATGGTTAGTATTTCAATATATTTTAATATTTTTAGACCAATTTATATTGACAATGTTTTTCGTTTCAATATATTTCCATAATTTTGGCTGCTTTTATAGTCTAGGAATTGTGAACCCTAGTGTTGTTCATTTAATGTTTTCATCCATTTAAATACAAAGTTTTGGTTGATGATCATTGTTATAGAATTTGAATATATTTTCATGATTTTAAACCAAGTTCTTTAGGTGCTTTAGTAGTTGCCTCATGTGGATAATTTGATTGATCATATTTATGTTTGAGATGATATCTTAAAGATTATAATTTAAAATTCTATGGATGTCACCTGGTAACTGTCAAGTCTCAGAACTGCAATTGTTTTTTGTGGAGTGTGCATGTTGATATTGATTTGCGTTTTAACTACACGTGATATATGTTTGAAGTGGTAACAGTATATGTGATATGTCTCCTAGTAATGTCTTAGTTCATCCACTGGCCTGCAGATTTAATAAGTTTTGATCTCTGATATGTGGAATATGCTTTCTCATCTACCTCTTGTTGTATATTTTGGTTTGCATGTGATGGTTTTATTCAGGGGGTACGAGCACTTCATCTTCCAAACAGACTAGTGGCCATCAAAAATCATCTCAGCAGCATTCATCCTACCAAATTCCTGCATCTGCTTTATATGAAAGTGCTGACAATCCAAGAGCTTCTGGATCTTCAATTCAAACATCTCCAGTAGGAATTAGTGGTAATTGTCATATTAATGTGTATGTTTTTTTGTTTTCACAGTTTCTGCCTTCTTGATCTCCTTTTCTCTGTCAATTTGATAAAGTTTAAGGTGTGTTCAAAGGAAGTCATAATTTTGCTCCATTGCATTTCATTTACCTCTGAAAGTGTTTAAAGATATCTGAACTAGTACTAACTATTATTTGTTTTTGCTCTTCTCATGGACTTGGTGTGCAACCTATTCTTGTTGCTGTTTCCTTTGTCTATTTCTTCTGCAGAAGAGCCCAGTGGTTCATCAAATGCTGATTCTTTGGCACTAATGGAGTTCTACATGAAGAAAGCTGCTCGGGAAGAAAAGTATAAACAACCTAAGTATTCAAAAGATGAGATGCCCCCTCCTGCTTCTCTTCAAGGTTAAAATTGATTGTTACTGGATTTTCTTGATCAGGATATTCATTTAGTTAAAGCTGTTATTTTTATGCATTTCTCGTTTTAATGGAATAATCTATTGATTCCTTTCTTTTTGGGTGACACGTTACCAGGCAAAAAAGGCCATCACATGGGTGATTTCATTCCTCCTGAAGAACTTGAGAAGTTCTTGGCTAGCTGTAACGATGCTGCAGCACAGAAAGCTGCAAAGGACAGTGTAGAGAGGTCTAAGATTCAGGCTGATAATGTAGGCCACAGGCTCCTGTCAAAAATGGGTTGGAAAGAAGGTGCTTTGTGCTTTTTCCCAGTCTTATTTTCAAGCTCTTGCTATATTTCATTGACTTGTGTCTAGAGGCATTTAAAGCTGGACTGATCATTCAACCTGGAGCTTTTTCTTGAAGCTCCTTTATTTATTTTTTTTCTTACGGGAAAGTGTGTGGCCAAGTTTTTTTCTTAGAAAGAAAGTAAAATCTAGGCCAATATTACCTTAGTTATCTTTGACGTGCAATGTGAAACATATGAATACTATGAATCTGCTGCAAATTCGTCTTGTCTGAGTAGCATAGTGTTTTGAGAGTTGATTGAAATTACATTATTATTAATATTATATTAAATTTACAATATTGTTCCTTATTCTTTTCTGACAATCATTGATTCCCAGGTGAGGGTCTGGGCGGATCCAGGAAGGGTATTTCGGATCCTATCATGGCAGGTAATGTTAAGAAGAATAACTTGGGGGTTGGTGCTCAGGAGCCTGGGGAGGTGACTTCTGAGGATGACATATACGAGCAGTACAAGAAGAGGATGATGCTTGGTTACCGTTACAGGCCCAATCCTCTGGTAAATAATGCTTGCTTGGAACCTTTGTTTTTCTTAGTGAAGTTTCAGTTACATGGTCACTTTCATGATATTTTGCTATGACAACAAGCCTCGTTTTTATGTTTTAATTGTTTATTTTTACAGAACAATCCTCGAAAGGCTTATTACTGAACTTAAACAGTGGATCTGCAAGTCTCAGGAAAAGTTAGCTTTCAAAGTGTTGGATGAATTTGTGTGTTGATATTTTAGGATTTTCTTAGTGTGTGCTGCACTACTTGTAGGACTTGGGGAGAAGAGGTTGAAGTGTTTAATGTTTGTTACAATCACATTTTTATCCGTCAAAAAATAATGGGTTCTTTATTTTCACTCATCTGAGATTTGGAGCATGTTTTCTTATTCCTAGTATATTCTGAAGTGGTACAGGGATATTCTGGGAGATAAGGTTGTGATTTTCCAGAAGCCTAGCCCTTGTCTTGATTGGATATTTACTATTGTGTTATGATATCTTAAATTAGTAACCTCGATTTATTGTCATGTCACGATTAAAGATGTTTTATCAAGTGAATACAATTTGCAAGCAAGAAACAAGCTTTTAGAGGCATTTTGGAAGAAGCTGCGACAGGCTATCAAAACCAAAACCAGTCTCTCTTTTTCAGACTTCAACCTAAACATAAAAAAAAATATCAATTTTGTTTTTCTTAATTGATTAAATTTCTCAATTTTGTTTATCGATGTTGTCATCATAGATATGTATTTATATTTTAAAGTACTTATATATTAGAGGTCTATATTTATTTATTCACTTTGGATTCTAAAATATCAAAATTGTGTCTGATTATTCTGGAAAAAAATAAATTAACATACTGTTCTAGGAAGGCAGATTGATGTTGCTTTCAATCATTTTAACAGACCAGGCAAACTGCAGATTAAGATGTACAGTTCCATATATAAAGTTAAATGATAAAGACAACCAAATTAAAAACACCTATATCCCTAATTGAGCAATTTTTTAATTTTTAAATGATTCTAAATTTCAATATATAGCAAATGATATTTTTCATATAATATAATATGTTAGGATTTGAAATATGTTGATATTTTTTTTTTTAAATAGACAAGAACAAAACATAATTAGACAAATGACTCTTCACTTTTAAACATTTGAATTTAGAAAAGAAAAACTAACATTTTTTAACAATGAATTAAATGTGTTTTAAATTGTATCATTTTGAATTTTTTTAAAGTTTAATGTAATTGAAAATTATGTGAGTAATGGTGATTTTAATTTTGTGAAGAGATTTTTTGAATGCTAAAATATTATGGTAGTTCTTAATGTGTATTTATGAAAATAACTGAACAATCTAAGAAATCGTGTAATAAACAAACTTTTTCAGTGAGTCAATATATAAAAGAATATGCAATCATTTCAATTTAACTATAAGGACATAAAATTCTATATCAATATAAAATATTTTTTATTTATATATTATTTCATTTATTCATTTTTCCATAATATAAGAATCCATCTCACTTAAATTCTACCTATAATTTTCTTAAAAACATTACTGGGTAAGAGTTCAACAATTAAAACTTAAATCATAATTGATAGAATCTTTACCATAAAATCTTAGTAATCTTTAGAATCTTTACCATAAAATCTTAGTAATCTTCAAAGGGAACACGTGATTAATTATTTCACTTACCCTCTATTTAGATTGAAGTGTGAAAAGGTGAAAACATAGAAAGTTTAAAAAACGAAATAAAAATAATGAGATATTAAAAGGTAAAAAAAAAACGAAATAAATTTTACATTTTATACTTTCTTCTTAATGATAAAAACATCTGCCAAATTTTTTTATACATAATTTATTATGACACATATATTAATAAAACATTCTCAACATAATGAATTATTTTAAAAACATAATCAATTATATATCAATTTCGATATTTTTTAACGCAAAAACAAGAGAAATACAACTTAATATATGTATATAATGTTTATGGTTGTTTTATTAATTTTTTTATATCATAATAAAAAAATAATTAAAATAATTTAAATTTAGGTATTTTGTAAAAATCTTTAAACTTTTATTTCAAATATAATTGTTTATTAATATCTTATAATATTTTTCTATTTTAAAAGTTATTTTAATTTTAATTTATATTTTTAAAAAATATTTTTTTATATTAAAATATTTTATAATTTTTTTATCAAATTAATAAAAAAAATTACATTACAACTTTATACCTCTGTTGAATCTCTCACTCCAAAGAATCATATATTTAATTCTTCTCTTCCTTTCTAGTCTGTTACATCCATGCTTCAATCTAAACAAAATATTAGCATTACTCTATTTTAATTTTATATTTTTTCTTTTCTTTCAAACTATCTCTAAATCCAAACATAAAAGCAAAGGAAAGAGAGAGATCGAGTTAAATTCCTCAAAACATGTTTTTTTTTTCTTATAGGTAAAACATGTCTCCTGTTTTAAATATATGTAAATATAATTGTATGTAGTCTCTCAATATTTTGTCCGTTTATAATCCTTCTCAGTTTGAAATTAGTTTAACATGCATAACTTTTTATCATTTAATAAATTTAGCTACCATTTTATAAATATTAGATAATTTTGGGAGGACTACAAGGATGAGATAAGTTTTCCTTGTGCAAGAACCTTAGTTGTTAAATATCAATATTTTTATAGATTTTAAGGTCATAATTCTATTTCTATTGTGAATTTGAACCTAACTCAAATGAAATGATTCAAATATTTATTTTTGGCGCCTCACTCAACAAGGCAAGGAAAAATTTCAGGAAATATATTATTAAAACAACTTCAGCTTAAGTTGGTAGCTACGTCCCAAAAATTTTCTTGGACAGAGTGCATAAACAAAAAAGACGAAAAGAAAAAAATGTATGACATAATCTTACATTTTGTTTACAAAAATGTTTATAGATTCTGAATAGGAAGCTAATATTATTATTGATTTTTGTAATTTTTAAGGTCAGTTTATTGAGTATGATTCTTTATTTTGGCCAATAAAATAATTTTGATTAAATAATTTGAAATTTTGTAATGGGTGGTAGCTAGTAGATGAATTTCCAGATAAGAAGTTGTTAGTTATACAAGAAAAGCCATAGTTTGTTGATATGGATAATTTCAAAGCTGTTGAAATTATATAAAATATTATAAATGGGCAACAGAGAAGGAATTTATTGAAGGATTCAAACCAGTAGTACATTTGATATGATTTTTATTTATTTAAAATGGGTGCTGACAAATTATTAAGAAAATGTGTTATCAGTAAAAAAGTTCAGAATATATTTTGTAATTATGAATAGGTGTATTGTTAGTGACAATTATGTTAGAAAAAAAAAGTGTTTTGATAAAGGAAAAGATTGAAAGTGGTGAGGGAAGTGGAAGTTGAAGGGAATGGAGGGTGAGATGATATAGGGCATTGGGTGTTAGAGTTCCTTCTTCGGAGCCCGTTGCCAGCCGGAGGCAATAACCTAATCAAAAATGTGTCTAATTCAGTTTCAAAATGTGAATGGATTAATAATAGACTCATCTGAAGCTTATACCCGGGGAATTTTTTTTTATTATGTAGTTGAAATTTGAATGTTTATAGTTTGGATTTTTACGTGCAATTTAGCTAAATAGATAAATTTTAGGTTAACTTCGTTTTAAAGTAAAAACATATTTTAAAATAAAAAATATTTTTATATAAAAGAATATATACTTTTTATCAGAATAAAAAACTATATTTAAATAAAAAATTAAAGAACATAAAAGAACTTAAAAGTAAAAAGAATTAATAAGAATCCTAATTTTAATTTTAATTAGTCAGATTATTAGAACAATATCTCAAAATAGAAAACTATGTTTGTATAAATCTTAGAAGGCGTAAAAGTTTTAAAAATTTATTAATAAAATTATCAAAAATATATTTAAAATAAAAATTATTTTATATTATAATTTAAGAAAATATGAAAAAAAAGTTGACAATGTCAAGTACAACTTCCATAAAAATATTTTTTGATGCTCCTTGACATGTACAACTTTTCTTTTTAAACTTCTTATATTCTTTTAGATTTTAATATGAAAAATTTTTGTTTTGAACTTTTTAAAAATTTGATTAATAATTTTTTTAAAATTTATGCTTTTAAAATGTTTATATAAACATAGTTTTTTTTTAATTTTGTGGTATTTTTTAATAATTTGATTAATAAATAAAAATTAAATTGGAATTATTTTAAATTTGAATTATTTTTATGTTTTTTTTAATTTTTTTATGGTTTTTAAATTTTTATATGAACATATTTTTTTTTACTTTGAGATCATTTTTTTAATAATCTGACTAATTAAAATTAAAACTTTGAGATAATTTTTTTATATGAACATATTTTTTTACTTTGAGATAATTTTTTTAATAATCTGACTAATTAATTAAAACTTTTATTTTTTCTTTTTTCTTTTAATTTTTTTTATGCATTTTAAATTTTTATTTGAATATTTTTTATTGAGATTTTTTTATATGTGAATTTTATTTATTAACAGTATAAATGTAAATATTTTTAAAAACATATAATAATATTTTAATAATAATTTTTAATAAAATATTTCAAAATAATAAACTATGTTTCTATCAAATAATGAAACAAATTGAAAAGGTAAAAACATTAAGGAAAATGAAGTCATACATGTGAAACATGATTTTAACAAAAAAATAAAAAATAAAATAAAAGTAGAAGTTGTGTATCTGAAAGACAATTTCAGAAAAATTTACTTTGTACACAATTTGCGTTTTGCAAACAACACTTCATTTTTTTAAATCATATTTCCATGATACAACTTACTTTATTTGTATGAGTTTTTTTTTTTAAAAAAATTATCTATTTTAATAAATTTAAAATGAAATTACACTAGTATGATAACAAATCTCAATGCATCCCTAACAAAATCACTGGCAACAAAAATATTAGTTTCTTACTTTCCAAATTACTATTTTGATTATTTGTACCAGTTCCTTAATCCCTCGGGTAAACAAGATCAAAAACTTGTAATATCTATCACAGAGTATTTACTCTTTCAAATTTATATATAAGAATAAAAATTGATATTCAATATATTGAAATTCAAGTAAAATAATTCTTTTACCATGGTATTAATACATACAGATTCTGATAAAAAGAAGAAGAAGAAAGATTAACCAACTATCCAGGTCCTTGAATGCACAGAGGTAATATTTTCCACCCAACATTATTTAATTATTATTTTAAATATATAGAATATAGAGTCTATATTATAAAACATACATTTTTTTCATAAAATCCAAAAAGAGAGTCTACAATTCTTCATATACATATATATATATATATATATATATAATTAATTATATTTTTATATTTACATTTAAAATAGGAGTTCATTGTTAAAAATTTAGCCACAAATGTGAAAATATGAGTTAAATTTTTATGATAGAAAGATAACAAAATCAATATATAAAAAGAG
>Ga0209489_110216_pt1 | contig 10795 bp, 6 predicted proteins | sample SiratrowhiteBW_FD_187527 | JGI IMG/M metagenome (GOLD analysis project Ga0209489, IMG submission 187527) | Root nodule microbial communities of legume samples collected from California, USA - Siratro white BW (SPAdes) (version 2) | ecosystem: Host-associated > Plants > Roots > Nodule | place: USA...
TATATATATATAAAAGTATTTTAGGAGTTGATAATTATAATTTATATTCGTATGTTTTGTAATGTCTATGATTGTAAAATTATCTTTCTTAGCTTGTGGGTCCACAAGTGTATTTACATTTATTATATTAAAATATATAATAGTGTAATTTTATTATATGAATAATTAATTTTAAAAAATAATAATATTATATTTAGAAAATTAATATATTTTATAAAAAGAATATTAAAAAATTATATAAATTTTATTCTAAATAAAATAATTTAATTATTTTAAAATAAATAAAAATAATTTAATTATTTATTTATTAAATAAAATAGATGAATAAATTTTAATTATTAAAGGGTAAATTTATTAAATTGAAGGACAACACCGAACGAAATTATCACCTGGTATATTCTCTTATAACATATTAAAAGCAATTAATTATTACAGTATTTTTTAATTATTTATTTGATTGCTTTTTAATTTTTAAGTAGTTTAAATTAAAAAATATTTAGCATTATAAATTAAAATAACTAATATTTTCTTACATGATAATATTTGAAATTATACAATGAAAGATGTAAAATAAAATTAATATATCTTAAATTGATAAATAAAAATAATATTTAAAAGTAAATAAAAAGTAAACTAATTAATACTTATTAAATCAACTAGTTTAGAATGTAAAATTTATTTAAATAATAAAACTATATAAAAATTTAAAAGTTAAATAAAAACATTAAAAATTTTAATAAAAATTTAATTATTTTATGAAAGAATCTAAAATTATAATTACAAAATAATGTGTTTTGTCTATAATTTTTCTATTTCTAAAATAAAAATTGTAATTGTGTCCTTTAAGTCATCTTTTATTTACTAATTAGTTTATTAACTGATTTTATCATACGAATTAAGTCAAAATTTATCAACGAATCCTGTTAAACATACTCGTTATAGAAATTTGTTATATGATTCAAACTGAAAATTGTGAATATTATTAACTGCTATTATATTAAAAAATCATCTTAAATTTACTATGTACTAATAGTTATGAATATAGGCACCAATTTCGATCTTCTTCTTTTAACTCTCTTCATATTGTCTTAAATTTATTTTGATTTTTTTCTTGTAACTTCATGTCATATCATTTTTCTTATAATTCTGTCTCATTGCATTAATTTTTTAAGTAATCCAATGAAATAAAATTAATCATTATAAAAATAGGTAGTTGTTTTTTTAAACAATAAATCATTTTAAAAATAATTGATAAACAAGAAATAATTATAATAATAGAATAAATAAGATTATATATTTGAGAAAATACTTAATCTACTACTTATCATAATTTAATAATTCTTAAAAGTAATATTATTTTAGTTAAAACGTGTGACTCTTTTAATATTATAAATTTAGTTCTAAATACTCATTTAAATCACTTTAAATAACGAATGGTAAAGTTTATTTTAAAATTTTAGATTATTTTTAAGTTTTTTTTCTTTTATATTATTTTTCGTTAGGTTGAGTCTCATGGTTTTGAGTTTATTTTTTCTGTGCATTTTATAATTATATCTTCCAACTCTTGTTGAAATAAGATATTATTATTCTATTTTTCAATTTTTTTTTTATTTTTTCTCTAATTTTAATCTTATTTTCTTGAACTAATCTTTTTTCTACTGGTTTCTCTATTTTTATTGATTCACGTTGTTTATAAATTTCCATTAATCTATTAACGTAAATTAATTATTACATTATTTAATGATTTTTAATAAAAAATCGATCTCTCAACCCGTTCTTATCTTAAAGCTTCGTTTACAAGATTGTGTTTATAATAATCTATTAATTTAAAATTGTAATATATTTTTTTTTCATATAAATTAAAATATGTGTAAATACATGTATATATATATATATATATATATATATTTTAAATATATTATTTAATCGTTTTTTTATTTCTATTCACTTTTTGTTATAAAATTTTAGATGGACAATCTATGTAATATTCTTATAACACTACGGTTGTATTAATTTAGCAATAGATTAATTGTTAGGTAAGTTAAAAATGATGTTAATATATATATATATATATATATATATATATAAATAAAATATATCTTCTTTGATATATTGTTTCATATCGGTTCAAACTTCAACTTCTGAAGTCTTTGAACCCCTCTCAATTCTCAATCCATAATTAACCTCCATGACATATGATATGGTGTACAATTTTCAAAATTACTGTTTAAAATAAAAATCATGATGCATGAAACCAATGTTACAGTGTGTATGCTATGCATTAAAACATCATTTATTTCACACTTCACATCCCCATAGCATCAATTAGCATTCTGTTTTGTCACAATTCATAAGCAGATGTCGGTGAGCGGTTGCAGTACATGATAGTCTCCCTTAGTGTCCTGAAAAATTGACAGCATAGCATCTAGGGTTCTAAGATATTTACATGCATCCTCACAAGGTAAGTTCCCTAATCCCTAAAGGTATAAAGGTCACTAGAGCTATGACCCTCATTCACCACCTTATTCAAAGGTGTCGGTAAACAACTAGCTTGTGAACAGGCAGTAAAGAGAACAAACTCTGGTTGGGATTTTCATGAAAACTGGAGTAGGAAGTACATCCCGTCGAGTATCACTGAATCCCTCTATTTCTAATCTTTTCAAAATCCGGGTTTTAGGATCCCACTCATGATATATGCATGCAAAGCGTGTGTGAAGGGAGAAAACCTGTACCCAACCCCAATCTGCAAAATAACCAGAAAGTTTCTACCCTAGGATATAACAGATAAAGCATGTCTTCTACCCTAGGATTCAATATTTTAATCAATAAATAAATGGAGTAGATCATAAGACAAAAACAGAACAAAACATGCAAGAATGCAAGAAACAAAAAGAAAAGAAAGAACAAACATTCAAAACCACATTTAATTCCAATCATTTAATTAAATGGCCTGACTCTCAAACATATCCCAATGGAGTCGCCATCTGTCGCGACCAAGCTCACGACTGTAGACGACGATCCGAAAGAGAAATTAAAAAAAATAGCAAAAAGAGAGAGATGGAGTCGCCACCATAGTTTATTATGGAAAGTTATGAAAAACCAAGAAAAGGGAAAAGCAAATGATCTGCAAATCAGAGATGAGGAGTTCGGGAGTCGATTTCGTGTGGAGAAGGTATTAACACCCAACCGCGCCGCCTGTCCTAAGACAGTACCTTTAATGAAATGAGAAAAATCAAATGTGATTTATTAAATATTTATTGTTCCCTAAAAATAAAATACAAATAAGAACAAAATAATGATTTTTAAATTAAAGGACCCGACAAGGATTGACCTTGGTCCTACGTATCAACATCATTAAGAGGTGAAGAATCAGGGAATATGTAGTCTGAAGGATAAATCAGTTGTTTTGAGAAACTTGATATTTTTTTATTGTTATATTTTTATTATTATTTTTTAGAAATTAAACTTTATTTTGGATATCTTTAGACGCGTACGGCCTTTTGATATTCCAAAAGAAATTAAAATCTTTTCTGAATTAAATCCCGCATAACGCAAACTGTCATTTGGAAATTTAATCAAAAACTTATTCAAACTAAAATCCGCGGTATGGCCATTTAGATATTTAGTAGAAGTTTTTTTAAGACGTTACTTTTATTTAAAAAAAATATAATGGTGAGATTATTTATGATTTATGAAGCTAAAATAGAAGTATAAAATAATATAGATGATTTATGATTTATGAAGTTAAAATAAAAGTATAAAAAAATAAAGAAAAACCAAATCTCAAAATAATATAGATGAGTTATGAAGCTAAAATAAAAATATAAAATAAAATAAAAACTATAAGTTAATCTAAACTTTTTTTTTTTAACTAAATTGGCTCCATCTCACACTAAGGCTATATTTAATAGGAAACAACCACATTTTCTCTTTCCTCAATTTTTATTCCAATTCAATCCTTATTATTTAGGTGCTGAAATCTAAACAAATGGGTAAACCCAACACCCCCAACACCATGGCTATGTTGCTCCCAATCCATTCCCTCTTTCTTAATTTAATACCAAATTTAATCAAATTTTGATTTCTCTCTCCAATTTAAAACAATCTACATTACCACTTTAATTCTAATTCTTATTTCCAATTCAATTCTTTTTATTCTTCCAACTACGCATTGCACTTTCAATTTATCTTTGGTATTCAAATTTTTTATCTTTTCAACTCCACGTTGCCACTCCTCTCTCCAATTCCATTTTCTTTCACTTTTCTAAGTTCACACATTAATGTCAACCTTTTGTTTATTTTTTTTTTACCTTTTGTTTATTTTTTTAAACATTTTATTTCTATTTTAGCCTTCACGAAAACAGTACAGCTGCCTGTTTATTAACTCCTCTCTCTATTTGCTAATCATTCATATTTTTTATTAATTATATAGGTATAAACTAAAGTTAATGAATTAAACCTACTTTACTTTTCATTCACCTCCTTAATTTCTCTTTCAATTCAATTCTCTTTTTTTTTTTCTCAAACAATTAAAAAAAAAATTGCAATACTCAAATCCAATACTTAAAACAACAGTGCACACAATATTTATTTAATAAAAAAAACTAAACCTATATACATCAACATATCGACGTAATAAACACAAACAACAAGAATATCAAAAGCAAAATCAAAACAAATAAAAGCAGAATATAGTAGAGAAAAACATACTTGAGTGCAAATCCTTAGCCACATTTTCCAGCAAGTTTTAAAGAATGGATATAGCATATGGATACATAACAATTTATTTAACCAAAACTAAATTTCTACATTAACAACAAGCAGACAACACATTTATTGTAGATCTTTAGTTTGTTATACTTCCAGTAAGCTCTTTAGTGAGTTTTTTTTCAGGAATGGATTCAATATAGGAATTGGCTAATTGGAGACAACATTCAAACAATTTCAGTGCATCACAATAATTTAAATAATTTAACACTTTTGCAGATTTAAAATAGAGAACATCAGAAAAGAGAATCTAATTCACAATAAACAGTACAGTTAATGGAGAAGATGATGAACAGTGCTATATAAATTTTTTAATGACGTATATGTTTAAACAAGACAGATGATGCTTGAATGCTTACTTGTTGAAGCGTCGATCACTCTCCTAAGATGCGTTCTTCAATTAGATCACTCTTCTTCAACAGCGAGCAGCGTTATCAACGTGCAACGTTCTTCTTCTTCAACGTTTCACAAGCAGCAAGGCAGCATTTCCAGCTTCCCTCAACTAACTTCTCTCTCAACTTTGTGTCTCCTCTCACCAATTTTTTTTTTTTTTTCTTTTTCTCTGCGAAGGAGTGGGTCTTATATAGGCAGCCCAAAGAACCTAGACTCATTCGATGTTTCATTTTAATGCTTCGTGTACTAGTCGAACCGCTACAGTGAATTAGAAGGGGAGAGTGTAACCACCTCTGCATGCAATGATTGTACAAATCCTCTCAATTCATGTGCTGACATGTGACTATATAAATTTCTCTTTTTCTCTTCTCCTCTCATCTCCTCTCCTTTCTTTTTCTTTTTTCTCATGCACCGCCTCTCTTTCTCTTATATATCACTATATATTTATTTTTATTTTTTTTGTTATTATATATTTTTTCTTTTTTTTCTATATATTTTTATTATTTGTATTTCTTTTATTTTACTTATTTTTATTTCCTATTTTTCTTTTTTATAAAATTCTTATTATCAATTAATTAAAATTTTTTATTTTATTCATATTTTTTAATTTTAATTTTAATTACTTTTTAATTCTTTTTTTTAATAAAATGAATATAAAAAAATTAAATTTTTCATTTTCCTCCGGACCAAATCAGGTGTTGACAGATGCCCCTCTTTACTTAACTTTTACTAAATAATTTTGAGAATTGAAATTTCCAAGTTATTAGAGTAAAAGATAAATAAAGACAAAAACAGTAGATTTCGTTCGAAATGAAAAAGAAAAAAAAATTCAAATTTGAGAACATAAAAATGACATCATAACCTTAACCTTTTAAGGACGAGAGGGCTACGAATCAAACATGGTTGAGACCTTGACTTTATACAAAGACGATAGGGTCATATGCCATTTATTATAGAAAAAGAAATGTGAGATTGCAACCTTGACCTTTTGAGGATGAGAGGGTTCCAAATCTTCACCGTTGAAAAATAAAAGTGAGACCTTGTCGAGTTGAAAAGTAAATGTGTGGATACCACTTTGAGTCCTTTCGCACACGAGTTGAAATGTAAATGCCTGGAGATACGACTTTGAGACCTTTCTCTAGATAGAGATACGACTTTGAGTCACGAGTGTCGCAACCGGGGTCACAACGGGGACGCCAAAAAAAATAAAATTTATTTTAATTTTCAAAACAGAGGAGTCGCTATTATAGTTTATCATGGAAAACTATGGAAAAACTGAAAAATTGATAAAGCAAGTATGCGAAAACCAGATTTCAGATCTAGGAGTCGGTTACGTGTGGGGAAGGTATTAGCATCCCTACAACGCCCGTCCTAAGACAATACCTATAATTAAAGGAGTAAAATAAGTGTGATTTTGTAAGATGTTTATTTTCCCAAAGAAAAAAAAGACAAAAGTACAAATAAAAACAAAGAAAAACATTTTTTATTTTGGGAAAGGACCCGATAAGGTTTGACATTGCTCCTACGTATCTCCATCAAGGGTGGAGAATCAGGGTTACGTAGTTCTTTGGATAAGATTGTTTGTCAGGTTGATATTTTTATTTGTGACATTTTTGTAATTAATTTTTTTATATTTGATATTAAAATGATTTATTTCCAAAGTTTCATATTAAATATCGCGTGACGCGTGTGGCCATTTGATATTTAAGAAATATTTGGAATAATAATATTAAATATCGTATGACGTGTATAGCCATTTGATATCTAATATTATTAAAAAATATAATATTCCAAAATTTTATTTCTAAAGTTTATATTAAATATCGTATGACGCATACGGCCATTTGATATTTAAAAAATTTAGAATAATAATATTAAATATCGTATGATGCGTGTGGCCATTTGATATCTAACATCATTAGAAAATATAATATCCCAAAATTTTATTTCCAAAGTTTTATATTAAATATTGTGTGACGCGCGCGACCATTTGATATTTAAGAAACATTTGAAATAATAATATTAAATATCGTATGACGCGTGTGACCATTTGCTATTTAACATTATTAGAAAATATAATATCCCAAAATTTTATTTCCAAAGTTTTATATTAAATATCGTGTGACGCGTGCGGCCATTTGATATTTAAGAAACCTTGGAATAATAATATTAAATATCGTATGACGCATGCGGCCATTTGATATCTAACATTATTGACAAATATAATATTCCAAAAATTTATTTACAAAGTTTTAGTAATCCAATTTAATTTTTATTAAACTAATAAAAAAATAATAATTATAATACAATAAAATAAAAAAGAATAAAACATGCAAGATATAAACTTAAAATATGGAGGTACATAAATAAAAAAAGGTTGTAGTTTTGAAATGGCCCCAAAGGCCCAAAATCATTTTTTTTATTTATTTTTAGGTTGGTAGTGCAATGATAATGTGGGGGGTGCGATTAAGAAGGCCCCAACTCCACAACCCTAGGCCATCATCACCTCAACCCTAAGCCACCACCACCTTACTCCAAACCCATGTTAGGTTTACCAACCCAAAGCAACAACGACGAAGAGGAGTGGCAGGCGGTGCGGTGGCGGCGGCGTCAGGTGGTGCGGACCGGTGCGACGATGGCGGCACGGGAAGAACGGCGTGTGACGGCGGATATTGTTTTGGGGCTGTTTTGGAGTGGTTTTGGGAGTACAAAATATATGGACAAAATACAGAGAATAATGTATGGAAGATGATGAATTCTTTTTATTATTTAAGAAATAAGAAAAACAAAATGCCATAAAGAGCAAAAGGACCTCCTTTCTTTATTTTTTTTATCTTTATATGAAAATGAAATGATGAAGAAATAAAAAAAAATTCACAGGAAGATAAGAACACAAGATTTACAAATTTCAAACTTCAAGATCCATATGAAAATCTAAACTTTACAAATGATACCTATGAGTGTTCTTCAAAAATGATAGTCTCCTTTCCAAAAGTTCCTTGCTTCTCAGTTTGTGAATAGTAAGACAGGAGAATCAATATTCTCTTCTTCTCTACTTTCTCTCTCTTTTTTCCTCTTTTTTTTTTCGTATCTCTCAAAGTGTTCAATAGTTCCTTCGTAGTGTAAGAGCAATTACCACTTAAGTTAATATCTTTTTTTATTATTTAATTTTTTATTTATTCTGAAAGTAGTTCAGAGCAGTTTTGAAAGATTGACTCTTTTTTTTTATTATTATTAAAGATGAAGTGTAGATGAACGTGAGATGAAACAGTTTGAGAACGGTCATATTTTATTTTTTATATTTTTTGTTATTGTGAAATGAGAACATGGATGGTTCAGAGCAGTTTTAAGATTGATTGATTCTTTTTTTTTATTATTATTTTAAAGATGAATTAAAAGAAGCAGTTTTAAAACAGTTTCAATTTCTTTTTATGTATTTTTCTTTTATTTATTATTCTGTTTTTATTTTTATGTTAATTATTTAATTATTTATTTGATTTTTCATTTCTTTTCTTTATTATTTTTTGTTTACTTTGTTTTTCTATTTTTGTTAACTGTTATTATTTTTTATGTTTTGTAAAAAAAATGGATAAATTCAAACCTCTTTTTATTTGTTTTATTATTTATTACTTTTTAATAAAAACCTAAACTAATCAAGTGTATATAGTTTTTCTATTTATTATTTTCTTATTCATTTTTTTATTTTCTTAATTTTAATATATTTACCCGGACGAAATCGGGGGTTGACAATGAGCTTATGTGATGATTCAACTGAGTTCTTTCTTCACTAGATATTCGACTTTGAGTCATTACTCCAAATATAAGGTTGACTTTGAATCACCTTTCAACAATAGAGATACAACTTTGAGTTCTTTCTCTACCTGTAATGACATTGAGTCATACTTTTCTGTGAAGATACGACTTTGAGTCCTTTCTTCACTGGAGATACAACTTTGAGTTCTTTCTCCAAACATTTTCACTAGAATCTTGAGAGGGTCATGAAACCATTATCTGAAAATTCATCTTTTGATTTTTTTTTGTTTTAAATGCATGTATAAATGCATGAGAATTTTTATTGCTTTGAATGCATGTACAAATGCATGAGAATTTTTTCTTGCTTTGAATGCATATATAAATGCATGAGGATTTTTTGTATCAAAATGTCTGACAATTTTGATTTCTCCATTTGGGAATGAATGTATGTATGCATAAAATGCATGAAAAGTCTTGACTTTTATCCCTTTGTATGTTAATATACAAAATTTTGTCTTGTAAGAATACATGATGCATGAGATTTTATTTTTTGATTATTTGAAGATGCTTATATGAATGCATGAGATCTATTGATTTTGCTTTTATTTTGAATGCATGAGAATTTTGATTATTTTAAAAGACAAATTATGAATCATTTTTTCTTTGTCGATTTCTCTAAACTAAATGTTTCTATGCAATCATTGAATTTATTGGGAATAAATTTTGATTTTGATTTTTTTCATTTTGTAAAAGATATCCACAAATCTTAATGCCTAACACAAAAATTGTGAAGGTTATCAATTCTAATATTTTAATGCATATGTGTCAGAATGGATGGATGAACAAAAATATGGGAAATAGTATTCAACTCCAAATAGGCAATGGAAGTGCCTCAGTTGTTATTATAGAGAATGGGTGCAACTATTATTTTGAATCTTTCATGCACTTTGAGAGCTAGACATGAATGCAATGGAATTGTCCCAATTTTGAAATATGAGAAATTGGGTTCAAAGAGGTGGCTTATGAACATTGGGTGATGATTAGGAAAGTGTAACTCTTATTGAAACAAACTGCACTGAATCACGCAAAGAGTGCCCCAGTTTTGATTTTTAAGGGTAACAAACAAATTTCAATAAACAATGAATCACATGAGAAAGAATTGCCCCAGTGTTGACTTTATCAATGCTATTGTCATTTTGAGTTTCAAATCTGGTGTTACTTTTTTACCAGAGACATTCTGATTTTTTTTCTCATTTCTTTTTCTTTCATTTTCATTTCTTCTATTTTTTTCATTTCAACACATGTTGTCAGTCATATTTCTCTATTACAAAACTATTCTATGTGAAAATCATTAACAATCATTCCCCAATCAATGTGTGGACTTTATTGGGCTTGTAATGTGGCCAGAGGTTAAAGGGTTTTGAAGAAAAGGATATTAAAGGTCCAAAAGAAGTTTATGGGTTATAATTTTGGAACAAAGATCATCAATTATTGGTTTGTGAAAAACAGCCAAGGCTTTCTTCTGAGTTTCTTCTTTAATTTTTTCTCTCTCTTTTTTTTTTTTTTTTTTTTTTTTTGAAAATTTTTTTTTTTTTTTTTTTTTCTTTTTTTTTTTTTTTTTTTTTTACTTTTTGAGAACAATTTTGCTTGTGATTTGTCATCCTTTATTTTTATGACACTTTTATTTTTGAATATTTTTTCTTTTTTTTCACTTTTTCTTTTCTTTTGATTCTGATTTGAGAACCTTTTGTTGTACTTTTTTTATAGTTTTTATGAATTTTCTTCTAATTCTCTTGATATGTAGACTTGAATTAACTTTCACTTGATGATCCTTGTTCAAGGTTGTTAAAATAAGTGTTTGGCCTAAGTTCAAGAGGGGGGG
>Ga0209489_110217_pt1 | contig 10792 bp, 4 predicted proteins | sample SiratrowhiteBW_FD_187527 | JGI IMG/M metagenome (GOLD analysis project Ga0209489, IMG submission 187527) | Root nodule microbial communities of legume samples collected from California, USA - Siratro white BW (SPAdes) (version 2) | ecosystem: Host-associated > Plants > Roots > Nodule | place: USA...
TACTTTTTTTTTTTTTTCAGTAGCACTTTGATTTTCAGTTTGACACTTTAGAATAAATCCAAACCAAAACGAATTGAAATTAATTATTAAATATTATTATATATAATAATTATATGATATATGTATATAAGAGGAAAATATAATATGTTTAATTTGATTCATGTGTGGAAATATGATAAATAAAGTAACAGAGTATATTTAGTATAGAATGGAGTGAAGGATGAGTTCTTCTAATTATATGAATACTACATTATTAACCTTTCAGGATACAAAATAATAAATATTAAAGCAAAACAAAATATCAATAGAAGAAAACAATTAAGAAAGTCTGATTATGATAATATGGTTTTTTAGTTTCGTGCAACAATTCATAGACATACAAAAAAGGGTTGTTAGATTATGGGAATAGATCTTAGTAATTATCTAATATTTATGTCACAAAGTAAGTATAAATGCAACATAATTACTTGCACTCATTATTTGACACTTGCATTCATTATTTGTCATTTGCTGTAAAAGGATAGAAACGATTGTGTCTTTATATGTATTTTATTTTAATTTATTTGTTGATTAAAAAAGAATTTTTACTGTATGTCAACAAATTACTTTAATATTAAACAAAATGCTGATGATAACAAATTTATAATTATACTAGAATTACTTAAATACTATATTATGTAGGTAAATATATATATATATATATATATAATATGATATCATAAAATAATATTTTTTAAGGATTTATATATATATATATATATATATATATAAGCTAAAAGGATTTCTGAATTTTCTATACTAATTCTTAAGTTTCTCACGGTTGAAATTTATTACATGTAGTTTCTATTTTTGTATAACACACTGTCAAGTAAAAAATTAGGATAATCTAATATTTTTAAAACTTTAAATATAATTCTATAGTAGTTAAATATTCAATAATTATCTCATGTCTCATAATTCACACTATAACACATTAATCAACAATTAAGTGTTTATTAATATTCATAACTCGTGTCAAAAATTCATACTTGACTCTATTTTTGAAAATCCTATAAACTGAAATTAAACTTAGAAATTTGTACATGTCATATAGCTAAATTTTTTCCACAGCAAAGTCTCAACGTCAAGAAAATTCATCCTCATATGATAGGAAAACTTTCGTATAGCCTACTTAATATAGTGTTTTTTTTCATATCACAAGATAGGCAATAGAAACCTTCTTCGACTCTCCACGTCTTTAATCTATATGATTCTAGTGTATCAAAAGAGTGAGAATCATCTCTAGAATCCAAAAATCAATACACCTTCCTAATATCCATTCCTAGGAATAACTATGTTTACAACGTAATACATATGATGAATCAATCAAAATATCCAATATTTTCATCTCAATTCATGAAGTATCTCAACACAACATTCATATATATATATATATATATATATATATATATATATATATATATATATATAATCATCAATTTATAAAAGATTCACTGAGTATATGTTTCATGACAACATCTAATTATAAGGAAGATCTCTTAAAAGCTTTTAAAGTTACTCAAACATAAAATGTTAAAAGTACAAAACATGCATTCTCACTCAGCAAGTAACAGTCCAATGAGCTAGTTAGGGTATTTTTTGTCTTGCCCAATGAAGCTCTCTCTCCCAGCTACCAAAACTCTTGAGTTTTTAGATTAAATAATTCCTTCGAATGAGAGCATGGCTCGTGCAGCAATCAATTCTCAGGTTTCCTAAATTATGAATTTCGTCCACAAGTCTTTATAATTTTATAGAGTTTTGAAACTAGCTCAAGTAACTCAAAAGGGTTTTTCATATCCTTTCCTACTTGTCTTTGAAGATTAATATCCACACTCAAGTCACTTGATATTATTTAGAGTTTCTACAACTACTCGGATACTCATACATGTTATTCAAACAATTCAAACCAACAAAATTCCATATCAAATAGCCAAAGATCACAATAAAATCATACACCTTATTGAATTTATTTAACTTAACCTCTACATGCTCAACAATACACTAAAACTTACTGCACTGATAGTTCGTTCATAATATCTATCAATTCCAACAACATTTATTTCTCTCAACGGTTCAATTCTTGAAGAAATTTCAACAAACTGGTCAAGTCACTTCACATTCAAATCTTCTAACCTAGGATACTATTTAAAGTCAAGTTTAACTTTCCTTACCTAATTATATGACTAGGTATCGAAAAGGAGTTCAAACTCTCAAAAGTTATAGAGATGACCTAACATGCTCTACAAAACCCTAATCAATAATCAAATTACAATAGTAGAACTTGAACTAATAGAAATTAATCATATGATCAATTACATCACATGCAAGAAAAAAGATACTATTCAAGAAAACACAAAACTGACCTAAAGAAAAATATCAAAAGAGAACTTGCTCTATTCAAAAATCTAATAAAGTAGTTTAACTTTAAAATCATTATCAAAAGTCCAACAATGTTTTTCGATCGTTAATTTAAGTAAGGATAGAGTCAAAAATTTAAAGAAAAACCAAAAAAGAAAGAAAAACATTTTTTTTCTGAAAAGATGGTGATAATATTAAAATAAGATTTGAATACCTGATTTTTTATTTAAAATTTTTTTTCACCTTAATAATAAAATACTCAACTTTATTTCAATTATATCACTTCTATTCTAAAACTATTTGCTTTTGTTTAGTTAAAGACAAATTTTTTAGTCAAAATGAACCACGTGAACTAAACTACACTAAGAACACACTTAATTGAAAGTGTTGAGGTTCTAGGGCTTCTTTGATTTCCTTTATAACTTTTTTAATTTTTCGCTTTAGCAATTGTTTTCTAAAATAATTTTACTTTACTCCGTGAACTAAGTCAATATCAAGCAAACTAAGTACCTAACGGAGGTAGATTACCACTAAATTATAATAATGCAAGTTAGTGAGGATAGGAGAGAAGTGTAAAACAGTAGAATTAGATTCATAAATGATAAATGAGTCTAACTTATATAATAATTGTTGTTCAATTATGTATGGATTTATCAATTACAGAGAGCCCATGCACGTATAATTGTTTTTATTCAATAACGATTTATATAGTTAGTATATTTATTTGCTTTTATTATAATTAATCATTTTATAAATTCTAGTATAATTCTTTCAAAAATTTATAATATAATTTGTGAACCATATAACTTTTTATACTCGACAACTGGACGATTAAACTTATTATATATACATACATGAAATCAATAACCATTTTGTGAACATAGTTGTTTTATTAGTTATATTAAAGAAAATATACGTGTGATGTTTGTATTTGTATTTTTGAAAATTTTAAAATTTTAAATTATTATTAAATATTATAATTAAAAAGTTATAAAAATACATCAATTAAAATATATTTTAATTTATTTTCTTTATTGGTTTGATATAAGATATATTAGAAAATAAAAATTGAGTATGGGACAGTGGCAGAAAAAGTTAACGAATAGGTGACTTTTATAGAAAATAATCAGTTATATTTAAGAATAACTACAAAAAAAAAAAATAAGTATATCAGATAAAAGAATGTATTATACGTTATGTAAGTATTATATGTTTTTACTTTAGGAGTGGCTAATTGCAACTAATGTTTTGTTCTAAGAGTACGTTTGAAGGAAATAAGATTCTTTATATAGTTTTAACGTGAATAATAAAGATATAATCTTCTTTTATTCCTTGTTAGCCTATAAAGTTGTAGACCTTATTTGATTTATTTATTAAATAATAAAATTGTTGAACTAAAATATGTTAAAAAAACATTTCATTTATATAATGGTATTAAAAAAATGCATTCTTTTTATACAATAATATGACTAATGAGTGATGGTAGTAGTTGCCGTCTGATCTATTATCTGCATTGAGTGGCTATCTGTTCTACTAAACTACTAAAAGTAATATATAAAATTGATATTATATTTTAAAAATTTTAAAAACTGAAGAATGGTATTTATTACTTGTTATTGAGTTGTCTGTTGTTCCATTTAAATGGCTAATATTAATAAACAACTAAAATTAATTTAAGAATAATTTTAAAATAAAAACTTTATAAATTAACTGATATAAATCAATTTTATATAAAAATAATTTTAATTTTTATACTATTTTAGGAAACGTATAAAGAAGCTGTTTCAATCAAACCCTTGCAGATATGAGGTAGGAGGAAGAACTTTTCCACATGTTTTTCTAAATTTTTTTACATTCAATTGACCTTTTTGTCTATCCACCGTCCTCGTGGTCCCAATAATTTTCTAGAAAAGATGACCCCGACCTTTTCATCTTCCCCCAGTTCATAAATACAACCCATGTGCACACAGGAGACCTACATAAAATAAATAATCCATCATGTTGATGATGAAATAATGTTGATAAAAAAATATTAGGATAATTTGTTGAAAAATCCTGTTTGAAATTATCTGGTGGAAAATCCATTGAAGAATCTACCCAAACCCTTTAATATAAACAGAAAAAAACAACGTTGTGAAAAAATCTTGATACCTATTTATATATATCAATTTATAGAATTTTTTTTTTTAAATGATGTAATTTTATCAAAGATTTAGCTAAATGGACACATTTTGAAAAAATTATCTATACGAGTAAATCATATCAACATGATTTTTTTGTAAAAAAGTAATGCATGTATCGTAGATTTTAGATTTGGTGAAAGTGAAATGTGTCAATATTAAAAGGTGGAGTTATTTTAAGCACACGTGACTTTAATTAACGTTAATTTTTTATATTTTTTATTTTAAATAAAGTGGTAACATGTTAGTACAACTTATCTTCCTTTTAAATTAAATCGAAGTAAACCATCTACATGACTTCTATAGTATTATGTTTTATAAAAAATGTTTGATATTTTAGCATAAATTTTGTTATATGAAAATATTAATTGTGAAATTAAAAATTAATATTGTGCAATTGGAAAATAAATAAGAGTAATAGGTAACTTTTTATAAATTATAACTAAAAAATGTATAATAAAAATATATAAAATAATAATTAAATATGGAAAAATTGGAAAAGGTTGAAGGTATAAATTTGACTGCAAAATGAAGTAATAGGAAAAGTTAATAATGCAAATTGTAATTAAATTATAATATGAATATTATTACATTATATCAAGTAACTTATCTATTAGAGGAAGTTTCACAAGGTAGTTTTCTTACTTGTCATCTAGGCCTTCCTAAAGAGTGATGGTTGGAAGGAGGAGGAGGTGGATCATTATTATTGTCTTTGTCGTCATTGCCATCGTCATCTTCATTAATGGGTCTTGGTGAGAGCATTGTGGGCTGATAATAGTGTATAGATCATGTTGAATTGTATGCAGGTGAAGGGGTGAATGTCGAAGTTTCAAACATCTTTGTTTGACCGAAAAACAGTCCTAGTTGACTTGGAAAATTATTATATGTGCAAGAAAATTGTTGGTGTGAAGAATGAAAAGACAAGTGGTGATGATGATCCATGTATGTGGACATCGATGGTTGTTGGAGAACGGACTCACTAACATGAAATTGTTGACCACAAGAAGAAAACAACATGCTAATAAGGAGGTTGTAGTTGCAGTTGGTTAGACTCATGTGGCATGTCGTATTATTGGAAAACAATGTCAAATTTTAGATAAATAAAATTACATCATGAAAAGTAAAATGAAGTGAACTAACATCATTATCTGGTCATCGAATGTTGCTTTTGGAGGTGATATGTACTAGATAGTATGGTTAGTATACCATTTCATGTATGTTGTCGTGTTACGCAAATGGTCATTACATTTGAACTTAATACCTTTAATGGGACAATTATGTTGAGCAATCCACATTACATTTACCTTTTATGGTACTCTGGCCAATATCTGTCTATTCTGCCTCATATATCTTATTTTTGTAGTTGATTTAAGTTTAATGGTTCTAATGGAATACCTTTTTGAAACTCAAATTATCACATTACTCAATTAGCTTAATGAAAGTCAAAGGTGGCAAAACATATTAGAGGAACTATTGCCCTACTAATAGGAGAAACCTTAATAATTATTGTGGAAGTGATGTTGTTCCTACTATAAGGAGTTCACAATAACTGCAATTATTGTGGAAGTGATGTCGTTCCTACTATAAGGAGTTCACAGTAACTGCAAAAATTGTCGTTAATATAAGACAATAAATGTTGTTAAGCTTTGATTTAAGTCTCATTTGATTAAGAACCTATTTTGGGTTGTAACTAGTATAACATCTTTCTTATTAAACTCATTGTACTAATAGATGGGTGTTGTCTTTACTACAGTGCATAAGACCATCTTGTATAAATAATATATGTATTATAAAGAAGAGAAAAGTTAATAATGATTAGAAGTTTCATTTGTGGAAGTAATTGTGGAGATAAAAGTTTACCTTTTTGTGAGTGAAAAATCAAGTCCAATGGCAATGTCTTTAGCAGTTAATGGCTCAATTGATGGAAACGACATTTAATTTGTTTCCAAACCCAGCACTACAATAGTAGCATGCAACCTCCTATCTTGTCTTTGTTAAAGTCAATTTTATGACCTAAAGTATGATATAAACAAGTCAAGACAGCCAAACCCAATTATAATTTAGGACATATTGAAATCAACCAATAATAAAAGATATGTGAGATGCACTTTTCTTGTTGATGTATCTAACATTATTAAACTCCCAATCATTGAAAGAATATGCGTTTGTGCATGCTGAGAGATCACATCATCGGTGGCGCCATCAGGGAGTTGTCGAAAGTTATTGTTCAACCAAGATAATTTAATCGTCTTTTCTTTAATAACATTTGAAGGAGGTAAGGACCCCAATAATTGTTGTCGTAGTGGAAGCAAGTCACCACTACTAACTATAGTGATAGGTTCGCCATCAATGAGAAGATCCAATTGCAATGTCATATCTTCTAAGGTCACTATGGACTCTCCATGTGGAAGACGGAAGGTATGTGTCTCTGTTCTCCACCTCTCCATTAATGCAATGATCAAGTGATGATTAATGTCAATATTTGGAATTGTTAGTAACAGCCAAATCTACTTACATATATCAAATCTATCACTCAGGAATCCAGGAACTCAACATGTCTGGTTACCTAGATGACATGTCGGAGTATTATTTCATTACCTTTCCATATTGTCTTAGTAATATGTTTGTTTTACAATCGCAATAACGACATATCATAAGGAAGGCACTGACCAGAAGCCATTGATATTCAAACCTAATCTACAATGATAAAAATCATAATGTAGGATAAATATAGTGCATGGATTATAAGGTAAAGTTATCAATCAATCAGGACCTCGAGACTTATTTATGCACAAACATACCCTCCATTGAATACATGGTTTCCATTGAGGAACGAGTATAAAAAAAAAAAATCCTCTACACTGTATGTTGGTATATTTACAATAGTGCATTCAGAGTTTACATCTTTTCATATTCACTATGTACACCTTTTTTTTTCCTTTTAAGTGTATATATTTAAACAACACATAGAGGTGATGTTGTCATTTTTTTATACGTGACAGACGGATTCGTTGTATGCCAATAGAAGTTCTAGGACTACCAAGGAAGAACATATCATAAAAGATATGGTTAAAGAATTCAATGAAGATGAGGAACAATATGAGTTCATATCGTAGGAAGATGTCTTTTCGACATCATCTAGCCAACAAGTTCAATCGTTTAGTTGAGCATGCCAAAATATACAATTCGACCTTTCAAAATTGATGTGTTTCAATACAAAAAGAGGCAACTTTGAATGTGACCAAGCATTACCATATTGACCAGAACTACAAATTTGGGGTGTGTAATCGAATACAAATAGATATGTAGCATGTTGCATTCATTATGACAACAATTGTCAATGACGTCTCCGAGCCTCTTTCAGCACAATCCAGCATCAATAGAAAATAGAAAAATAAAAAATTGAAGCATCTCACATGTGTTTGTCAATTGTTTTTTTCCATTGATCACATAAATTTGGACTCAACCCAAATAACTTCCATTATGATCAATTCGGTTAAGGCAAATCCTTTCATCACAATAAAAAAGTTTAATTGTTGAAATAAAGAATTGTCATGGTTATTCAGTGACCTACAGAAAATACTGGATAGTTATTCAAAAGCCTCTTGCAATGAAATTTGGTGACTAGGACAAATCATATAATCATCTTCCAATATGGTTGCTAGTTGTATAAGAAAATGTTTCAGGTGCAATTGTTCAATATATTACTCATCCATATGTTGTTAATGGCGTTCAACACAATTGTAGCTACATCTTAGAACATGTATTTTAGTCATTTAAGCCACACATTCGTTAGGTTCAACTATTGCAAGCCAATAGTTCAAGTTGATGGGACATTCTTGATCGAAAAATATCACAGAACTTTATTTACTGTAATCAGTCAAGATGGCAACCAGAACATTTTCCTACTAGCTTTTGCCATTGTTAAAGTTGAAACAAAGGATGGTCTCATATGATTTTTCCAGTTGTTGTGAGCATATATCACGTCCCAGCAAAATGTAAGCATGATCATCAAGAAACAATAACACTATCAGCATTAGAATCTTTAAAATTTTGTTGGGAAGGAGATTATTTGGTTTGAGTCTTGTGCATATGCCACATTGCATCCAATTTCAACAAGAGTTTCAAAAATTTAGAGTTGAAAAGACAAGTAATAAACATAGGTATCTGCATTCCTTAACTTCCAGTATACAAATTCACTACATATTCCACTAATTTCATTTATGACAATGTCACAGGTTATGAGATGAAATAGTCGACTCTACAAACAAAGTTATCGGAGATGAGATAAGAATTCCGACAAGCAGTCTCTTAGATTGATCAAATATCATTGAAAAGTGGACTCAAACCTATGATGGAGGCAAGAGGTATAGGCACGTAACAATAAATCGATAAAAGCATGAACTTTATTTTGAAGGAAGCACGATCCTTACCCATGTGCGTTATTATTAAGATCACATTCGAAAGAACAAAGTCTTGGTTTCTTGAACAAGAGACCAAGATCGAGTGAATGTTACCAACAAAGCATCAATGTCCTAAGAATATAACTGTCTTAATAAGAAAAAATGAACAACAATATGATATGCGTCATGTTCAAAGATATAACTGAGAAAATTTAGAATTTGACGTTCAGGAGATAGTCACTCCCTAACATCGACTCTGACCTATGTCATACATAGTTAAATTATCTGAATAGTGATGTGATTGTGGGGAGTTTCAAGTTCTTCAGTTGTCTTATCTCTATGTCATTGTTGTTTGGTCATGTTGTCATTTACATATAACAACATTTGTTGTCTCAATATACATTATCCACAATATTTACAAGACATATGATGCCCAATTATTTGTTTCAAAATGAGGATTATTGATCTACTTATTCGAGACCAAATTTGATATTTGACTCATGATGTGATGACATGAATTAAAAAGACCAAGTACTCAACATATCCATAACGAAATGAAAGAACAAATTTCAAATAAGCCAAAATATTATAATAAAGATCATAATAGAAGCAACTATCCATGATAATAAAATTTTATTTCCAATTTTCATTATTAATTTTCTTTTTTTTTATTTTACAATATTGATTTATAGCTTTATTTTTTTACCACTATCACACAAAATAATAAAAAAAAAATATTAATATACGAGGGTATAAAACTAAAAATCTAATTTTCATACTATCCCTAATCATTACCTTATAATAATTTATAGATTTTTAACATATTTTATTTTAATATAACTTTTTTAAAATTATTTATTGATATTATTTTTTAATAATTGTGTACGTAATATTTTTACATTTCACAAATAATATTTTTATATAAATAATTAATATTAACATATTAATATTTTTATATAAAACCATATATATTAATTTTAATATAAATAATAAAATAACACATACAGAAATCGTGTAAAGGTATACAACATGTTATTGTCATGCTCTATTCATATATTTAAAGTATATTAACTTCAATGTCTCCATCCACTTTAATTTTTTTTCCCTTGTTTATACTTGTCGTTAAAAGATGATGTGATACACTAAGATATCTTTTCTTTTCTTTTTTTCTACTGGTGAATTACATTTATTTACTTTTATCTTGACTATTTAAGAAGTTTTTTTTTTTATCTTTTATTTGTTTTTCGAAAAATTGGTGTATAAGTCTTTAATAATAGTGTTCTTATACATTTAAATGGGGTCTTTTAATTCTAAACATTCATTTTAACAAGGGCAGCATACCAGTAAATTATTTAATAAATATCCAAACACAAATTATATATTTAAAAATGGTTACTTGTAATAAATTATACATTCAACAACTAATTTACTATTTTCTTTTATATTTGGTTATTGGTTGGAGTATCCATCAGACTTTGATAGTGACACATTTTTATCATAAACTTGATCAATCATTTTAGTGAAGCCTCCTATTCGAATCACATTTTTTTTTTCATCCATAAGACATCAACTTAAAATCTTAGTTAAAGAAAATTGAAATATCTTATTTAAAGGAAATTGAGACTATGTTGGTATCTTGTTAGTACCCTACTTAATAATTTAATCAAATATGTTAGTTAAATCTATTTATCTGGTTACGTTAGTTAAAGTAAATACATGGGAAAAAAACTTCATACATTTACATAGGGTCAATTTGGTATGAAGGCACAGGAAGATAATGAAAAAGAGAAAAAAAAAAAAAAAAAAAAAAAA
>Ga0209489_110219_pt1 | contig 10786 bp, 5 predicted proteins | sample SiratrowhiteBW_FD_187527 | JGI IMG/M metagenome (GOLD analysis project Ga0209489, IMG submission 187527) | Root nodule microbial communities of legume samples collected from California, USA - Siratro white BW (SPAdes) (version 2) | ecosystem: Host-associated > Plants > Roots > Nodule | place: USA...
TGAATCATACTTGCCTCAACCACATTCCTAAGTTCTAGACCAAGCTTCAAATCTTCATGAATCTTCATGCATTCCACATATGATCATAGGTCTTGAACTTCTTCACACATGGTTGGCTTCATCAAATACAATTAGTTATCCACTGGTGCTAACAAAATGCCATATTAAAACTGCCACCATATACATGATTTTTTGTATTGATTCTTTTTTACAGGATTTCGTAGTGGAGTAAAGGCCCCAGGGAAGTTTTGTCATCCAAGGAAGACAGGACATATTGACCACTGTTATTTGCATCGAAGAGCACCCCGATCGTGTTCGGGCTGCTGGTTATGGTGTGGGGTGAGACAATATTTTGGATCCGCTCGCCGTTCTTGCTCATCTCAGAATGTAAGCATAATGGAGCAGATATCTCAAACGAAAGATGAATTAAGGGGTCAATTGAAAGATCAATTAAATGATCAATTAAGAGATCAAATAAAAGATGAGTTAAAAGATCAATTAAGAGATCAATTGAGAGATGAATTAAGAAGAGAATTTGAGCAGTAGTTGGAATCCATGGATATCTCACAACAGCACACTCATCTACAGGAACGTGTAGTACCGAGAGTTAGCACAAAGGGGAGTTGTGCTGCTGAGGAGGAGAAGGAAGACATAAACACCGATACATCATATCGGTGTAAGTTATTTATTAGAGATCCTCCCAACTGGTGGCAATCGGGAGAGTGTATGTCGCATCTTCGACGATCCCTACCGTGCCACTTGGAGTTGACTTTGTTAGAGTGGTTGTCGAAGAAGTTAGATAGGCAGATGCCAAGGTTCTAGTGCCCATATCAGAGTTTAGATTTGTTGGGAAGGCATTTGGTACATTTATTGTGTGGCCTACACATCTCCTACAGGCCATTTTTAGAAGGCCTCGGGTATATTGTCATAATTTCTCTTAATGTTATTTAAATTGACACTTAATGTTATTTCAATTGATACAATTTGTTTCCGTTTTACAGGACGGTGGAAGGAAAGAGAACTCACCAGTTGTTTGTGGTTTAAGCCCTAAGTCTCAGCCACTCCATACAGATGTGAATCCACTTTAAGAGTTGGCTAGGATCTCCCATGAGTTATTTGACTCACCTTGTCCAATTCTTTGAGATGAATCCATCTTTGGTGTGGACAATGTTGGTGTACCATTGTACATATCCCTCCAAGACGTGCTTGAAGTCATCCAGGGAAACTAGATGATAAATATTGCATGCATTCAGTTATGGATGATGTAAGTATACCTTTTTACATGTTATTTGATAAAATATATTTCATCAACCACTTTTACTAATATTGATATTAACAATGCAAGTACATAAATCAGTTAGTTTATAGCACAGGGAATCCTGATATTTATGGATTCCTTGAGCCACAAAGTATTCAGAAGTTTGAAAATTAAAAAATGGATTGCAGACTTATATACAAAGATGGATCTTAGAATCCATAAGGAGGATTTACTTTGCCCCTATTGTTCATTCATAAGCTTCACATCTTTATATTTTGTTCTTAAGTAATTTAGTGAATCTGAGAGTAATAGATTGACTATTTTAGTTCCCATTGGCAACTCATGCTTGTTTGTCCTGTGGATAACACAGTGGTTTGGTTCTGTTTACTACATCAAAAGCCAAGTTCAGATATGAAACAAGTAGTACAAGGGTATGATTTAATTAACTTTAAATAATACATCACTCTTGTTTGTATAATATGCAAGTTAATAATCATCTTGGATTTTGACACAAATAATGTTTGCAATGTTCTTTGCGGAAGATCCACATCCACATCCTAAAACCTATGTTGGATATACCCTAAGGTATTTAATTCTAAATTTTATTTTAAATTAAACTTATTAATTATTTTTTTGACTTATTTCATGATTTAACTTTAGTGAAAGTGCAACAAGCAAGAAAGGGAGTTAGGAATGCAGAATTTACGTGATGCAATTGATGAAGACTATAGCCCGAGTTTGTATCACTAACTCTTGGGACCAGGTATGAAAATGTGTAAATTGTAGATAAAAATAAAATATTTTTCAAGTTTCACATAATGATGATTAATAACACTTGTTGTAACTATATTTCTATTTTTTCAAGACCAGAAGCCATTGGACAACTAAACAAGAGAAGAAATTATAAAAGAATGGGCAAGATACTTTATTATAGTTAGAAGAAATTTGTAGATATATATAAGTGTATATAACATATTTTGTACATTATATATATATATATATATATATATATATATATGTGTATATTGTATATATTTGTAAAAAATATTATAGTTGCTTTTATTCAATGCAAATTCTATTATGGCTGGCTGATTATGGACTGCTAACTGTAAAATTTGCAGGGTTTATGAATAGAAACCAATTCAATTTGTATCTTTTTTAAAAAATTGACACCTATTAAATTAAGACCATAACCGACGTAATATTCGTCAAATATCATACAACAACATGGGACATGGGATACTACATCGGTTGCTGGGCCATCATCGCTATTATATTTAATAGGCCCTGCATAACAAAGTCAGGTTACTTGTTCTTGATCTTTCATTTTGAAACCAAATTCTCTCATAGATATTTGTGTTCCAACTTAGAAATTCCTTTAGATATTTCAGTTTAAGCTCTTCCATTGTTTCAAAATTGTTGTTTTTCTTACCAACGTCATGTGCTTTGTGATGATACGGGACAATGAAAACAATTTACACTACAAGAAAATTTGTTGTTAGCTACGGATAATTACATATGGATTTAAATTTGTATATAAAAATATATTATATACGGATTTTTATCTGTATGTAAAATCGTGTTACATATGGAATTTTTTCGTATGTAAGAGTAAAGTAGTTTGGTGTGAAAATCTGTAGGTATAATCCGTAGCTAATGTTGGCACGTGGAAGTGGGAAATTTTTAAAGGATTTGATTTGTATAAGGATGTGTTTGGTATGGATTTTTTATACGGATTTTAAAAAAATAAATTATTGAAAAATTGAAATGTTATGTCATAAACTAGAATCCTTCTCTCGCATTATCCAACACGTCCCCAAAATCAGATTTAGCTTCGTTTTCCATTTACCTTCCTTTGTCACATTGAACACAGCTTCCTTTGGCACCCTCAATGTAGCTCTATTTCTAGTGTCCTTTGTCAACTCAACATGAGCTTCTTTCAACCTAACTGTTCTTCAACTTCCTTTGTCACCCTCAACGTCAGCTTCCTTGTGGCATTGCCTAAGCCTAAACCGTCCTTCTTGTTTGTTCTTGTCGTAAGGTTGAACTTCAATAGAAGGTAAGGTTGAAATTCAATAGAAGAACAAAGAGTTAGGTTGACGATGGCGAGTGAAACCCATTGAGAAAGGTAACGATATTGAACCTCTTATTTGTTATTTTTGTTCTCAAGAATATCTTTAAACTATCCAATTTGTAGGTTGTCTGTAGGTGTCAAAATCCCCAATTTTGAAAACCCTAGGTTTGTTATTCCCATATCAAAAAGGGTAGCGCTAGCCCCATTGGTTGTATTTAGGTAAGATTTTTTAATCCATTTATTGAAATGTGTTAATGAATTTAACAATGACACTACTGCTTTATCCTTCTCCGGATTCAATGATTTATAGTTATGTTTTTCTCTTGCAATGTCTAGATGGGAATTTGATAGATTGCGTTTTCTCTCATTAGCAACCTGCTTTGGACCATCCTCTCCCAGAGAGCAAACATCATTGGTAATTTCATCCAACTCAAGCCAGGAAACCAAGGGACTGGACTGCCACTGCTCATCAGGTCAGTGGTTACAAATGTAGTTTGCTTATTGAACTTTCATTGTCAACTCAATCCTTTTATTTCTATTGTTTCTGGTGCTCACAATGCAGACATTTGAAAGGAAATTCTTTACTCTTATTTTCTCAGCATTGTGTTCATTTCCACTCTTTTTCTTTTCCAGAAGCATAAAAACAACCATGTTTTCCTTATTAATAAGATAATTATAACTTCTGAAAAAGTTAACTCTTTTTTCATTTTAGTTTGTGGAAATAGACTCTAATTCTATGTCTTTACTTATCTTCTTCCATTGCATGCTTTGCCATTCCTACGTATGCAACATGAATAACATGAATACCTAAGTCGAAGATCCGGGTTTGTTGTCACTCTTAGGCTTACGCAGTTAGAGCAACATTAGCGTCCTTTTTAGACGGCAAGACTATATAGATCTAAGAGGACAAATGCCACAAATAAAGTAATTATGACAAGTTGATATATTCTTCATTTACAGTTGAGCTCAAAGTTAATCCTTTTACTCCTTGATCATTTATTTGTTCCTTTGAATTTGGGAATACGCAAACCAATAATCAGACCAGTTAATTCAAGTAAATTCCAAAAATCCTCTCCAAACAGAAAACATCTTTCAACATGGCACACTATGTTTGTTTGTTTCGGTCTCTATTCTGTTGCGAGTTAAGTGAAAGGGAATTTGTTCGGTCTCTGTTCTGTTACACATTATCTGTTCTATTTGTTCCTTTGAGAATAATTAGGTGAAAGGGAAAGAACACTGAACACTGTCTATACTTTCCTATTAGCTTGATATATAGAAGATAATTAAATAACTAAAACATTAAATCTAACTTTTTTTTATTAAGTCGGTTTATGCTTCCTTATCATCTGACAGAGTCATCAAAAACAAAATAAAATTAACCTGTACCTTTTAAGTTTTATTTTTATTTAATTATCTTTATAATAGATTATCTTTATTTAATTAATATATTTATTTATGCAATTAACTATAATATAATTGTAATTATTTTGATAATAATGTTATTAACATGTATTAATACATTACATTATAATAAAATGAATAACTAAAATAAAAATATTAAAATAATTAATAAAATAAAATAAATAAAATAAATAATGTATTATACGTTTATCAAATGTTTTCTTTATATATATATATATATAAGAATGAGTGAAGTGTTTTGTACTCTCTTGTACAAACTTCTCTTAAAGACACTCCCCTACAATAATGAAAGTAATATGAAGAAAATTCTAATTCATACTGGTGAGGTTGTAAAATTATTCAAAAACAAAGAAAACAAAGATGGAAGTAATATGAAAAAAATTCTAATTCATACTGGTGAGGTTGTAAAGTTATTCAAAAATAAAGAAAACAAAGATGGAAGTAATATGAAGAAAATTCTAATTCATACTGGTGAGGTTGTAAAGTTATTAAAAACAAAGAAAACAAAGAAAGTTGACTATCAATATTTATATAGTATTTTTATTATCGATAATTATTTCGATCATTATCAGTGACATAAAATATCTGTCACTCATTCAATACTAATGATTAGGTCATGCTGTTAAAAAAAAGTAAAAATAAAAACTAATGATTAGGTAAAAAAAATAGAAAATATTTATCAAATACAATATGTGCTAATGATATTATCTATATTTAAATATAGATAAAAAGTAGTAAAAACTAGTCAACTATTATTTTCATCATGATCTAACAACAAAAAATATCTTCAGATAAAATTGTTTATACAAATATATATCTTATAAATAAAAATAATATTTTAATGTTGGTCCTACAATTACACATGCTTAATGAAAGAAATTTCATTCTATAAACAACATTCTTTAATTTTAAAATGTTGTTTATATTGATTTTTCAATTAAAAGAGAATTTATATTAAAGAAGTACTTAGATTACTCAAACTGTTATACAAACTAGACTTATGTACAAATAAACAAGAAAAATAGGTTAGATTGCATTCTATATTCTTCTCCTTTAAACAAAATAAATAACCCTAAAATTATCTAAGTTAGAAAAATTCTCTCATTACTTAATAACAAAGCAGGCTAATATCCAGCATGACCTATTATAACGACGCATTTTTATTATATTAATTTTGATTATGTTGACCATCTCAAATCTTTTAAGATTTGATGAATTTGTCTATATGGATGAAAATGAGATGAGGTATATGGTAAAGTTGGCATATGGGAAATTGCAAAATTGTAGTACATGAGATGAAACTGATTTCTTTGATGAATTTTGGAAAATAAAAGAAATACTATCAACCTAATGTTTTTCGTTGAGAGTCTTTCTAAATAGAACATGCATTGGAGAGAATGTCAGAATGGGAAGGGGAGGGTTAAGTTTAAGTAGGTATCTCTGTGTTGTGTGTGGGACTGGTGAGAAAACTACTAACCACTTGTTATGTAGTTATAGGATAACAGTTAGAGTGAGAAATATGTGAAATAAGTGGAAATTATTACAGCACATTTTGACCAGCTAAGCAAAATCTTGCTAAGAGTAGATTAGTTGATGAAATGTAAAACATTGGAAAGTGAGAGTCATGCTAGGAGAACCAAAGACTAAAAACTTTTCAATAAAAGTAAAGTTATGTGAGAATGAGCACTAGGATCCAAACTCTAAGAAAATTTGTGCTTGCATTGTCAAGAAAATTTAGAAATTAGAATGATGAATACTATAGCAAAGTTGTAAATGTATTTGTATGTTGTCAATTAGTGTGTGATAATCGTGGACGATCTACGTGTTTCTTACATACCAACTAAAACGCAGATGTGTTAACCATTTACAGGATGATCGCTTGTTTGTTTTTTATTGGTAATAAAGAATAAATAAAATAAAAATACACTTAAGGAGTTTCTTTAATCCTATAATTAATAAGAGTACACAATGTAGCAAGAAAAAACAAACGCCCAAAAACTCCAACATGTACTAACCCACAAAGCAAAACATTGGACGTGGAATTGGTTAAAAATCCAACATTTGAAGAGAAACTAAGCAAAGAACTGAATCACAGACATCAAATGGATTGAGTCAATCAACGATTGTGATAAGGTGCAATGGCAATAAGAGACCTAGGGTATAAGTAGATTGACAGAGTGAGGGTTGAGGAACATGGGCTAACCAAAGACTAGAGAAAGTGTAGTTACAACAACAAAAAGTTGATAGTGGATGTAAGAAAATTCTGTTTTGTGGTGTACTGACTATGTAGGGCGCATGATTTATTATTCTAGAATAGATCGTGAACACAAACCAACATGGTAGCAAAAGAAGGATCGAAGAAAAGAGAACAACAACTAACAAGAAATTCTGGTGTAAACTAATTACTGATGCAAATAAAGGAGGATGCACACAAATAGTGGAAAGGCAATGTATTGCTTCAAAGGAATATCATAATCAGAACCCAAGTTACGTAGTGGGACAAATTCACATGTCCAATTGATACCCAATAATTAGGCGGTGGCAAGTGTAGCATGCAATAGCATTGTATACTAAAAAAACAAAATGTATATATGATCTATTGAAAAATATGTTATCATTTTGTGTAGAAATAATAAAGCTAAGAGACTAAAAAGTTAAGTATGCAAAACACTATATATATATATATATATAATTGTATTATAATTTTATTTATTTTTAAATAAAAAATAAAAATCTCTAATCATTTATGTTTCTATTTGATCATTCAAAAAGTGATTTATCTATTTTATTACTTATTTAAATAAGTCATATTTTTTATCTCTTCTTTTTATGAGGTCGAGTACTTTAACTTAAAAAATTGTTAAGATTAATTCTACTTTCTAATTGTCCGTTCTACCACATCACTTATTTAATTTATTCTTGTGCTAGTATTATCAAGTTAAAAGTTACAATTTATTAACTTTAAACCTTTATTTATTTTCATTGATAAAAAAATTCATTCAAACAATTTTCATTAAAAATGATCTAACAAATCTTTAATTGAAATATTAATTAATAATAAATTTTACAGATAAATTATACAAATATGATTAATAATCAAACTTAACAACTAATATACTTATAGTTATGGAAAGATTTGTGGATTATAATAGTTAAAAATGTATATAAGATGACAAGTAAATAAGATTAATAAATAGTCACAAAAGATGGTTGTTCATAATAGTTAATAAAATTAAAGTGCAATTGAGGATTTGTAGAATTTAAAAAAAAAAATTCTGCTTAAAGTATTATAATTTTTTGTATAGTTTTATTTTTTTTGTCTTATCACTGAACTTTATTTTGTAAGGTTTGTTCTCTTATATAAAGATTTATATTACTTTTTCAAGTTTTTGGAACTTGATTGAGTACAAGTATCACTATAAGAAATATCAGTTTTAGCGTGGGTCAAAAATCCACGCAATTACACAAAAGTTCATGCTATTGACTTGTCAAAGTAGTGGTTGAAGCGGACGCTAAAATCTTGGAAGCAACATGAAATTAGCGTAGGTTACGAACTGGATATAAATAGCGTGAGCCAAGCCGACGCAAAATCTGTCTAGTATAATGTGGACTAGACCGACGCAAAATCTGACAAATTTAACATAGACTATGCCAACGCAGAAATTATCGAATGTATTTTTTTTTAAAAAAGAATTGAGTCATTTTTTATTTTATACTATTTTTATTACCTACCATTAGACCAAATAAGTTTTTTAGTCATATTATGATTATTATTATACTTATTAATACAATTACAATTATTATTATTGTTACTATTAATATTATTATTATTATAATTATAATTATTATTGTTATTATTATTTAATTATCTTATACTTGACACAATTCTAATTAAAATTATCTTATAATTAATAAAATTATAATTAAACTTTAAAGTATTTAATAAGTAATAAAATTATAATTAAATATATTATGATTAAATAAAATTTGAAAATTAGATTTAATTTTTTATTTCGTATCAATATTATTTTTTTATATTATTTTTTTTTCTATTTTACTGTTAGTAACAAATTTGTATGTTATAATCAATTTAAATAATGACACTTAGGTATTATACAAATATTATTGTCTTAAATTTTTGACAATTTATTCTCTTTATATATCTTATTATTAATATTTAGATAATATTTGTGTATAACTTAATATATTCAATTATAAATAACTTTAATTTTTATTCTTATGTATAATACAAAAACATAATACACAAATACAATTTAACATATATACACAAAATAAATATAAATTATTATATAGTTTCAAATGATGAGTCTCTTATGTTATTTTGCAGATTTACTTTTACTTAATAAGTTTATACTTTAACTAGTACTTCCTTTATATAAGTTTCTTAAAATTTATGTCAATTTAGATAAGAAAAATCCTAACACTAGAGGAGGCAAGTAGAGGAGGCAAGTTCATGAGTAGAGAAAAAAGTGATAGTAAAAATTATAATAAAAAAAATTGTGGTTTGAATGAAAAAAAGCATAATTTTTTGAAAATAGATAAAAATTAAATTTAATTAATACCCATTACATCATCTAATTTAAATAAACAAAAGAGTTATATAAAATTTAAAACAAATAAAAGTGTTAAAAACTTTATCTTATATCTTAACAAATTAAGTATCTTTTAACATGTTATATCTTATATTTACTCATATTTTATTTTTCAACTATCATATTTTTTTAAGTATCATTTTTTATTATTTTTATATTTTAATAATATAATAATATTATTATTATTTTATATTATATTTTTAAATTTTATTATTTTTTAAATTTAATTTAGTTTTAGTTATATTTTCTTTTTATCGTGACTATTTTTAAATTTAAAAATTAATTAATTTTGCATGGGCTTGGCCGACACAAAGTTTAGAGTGATGAAGCCATCACACCATTATTTTTTTTTTTGTTGGTCAGGCCAATGCAAAGACTAGCATGGACCAAGCAGTCGCAATAATTTTTTTTTATTTTGCGTAAGTTAGGCCGACGTTATTTATTTTTTTAAAAAAAGTTATGACGATTTTTGCGTGGACCTAACTGACGCTATGCATTTTATTTTAATCACCGACACTTTAATCGATGTTATTTGAGTCAATTTTTTAGCCGACGCAATTTTATTGACGCTATTTTAGCATTTTCTTGTAATGTATATTCGTATTTATTTCTAAGATGAAATATCATTATTTGTGTTTATATTAATTATATTTTTTATTGTTAATAAAAATATTAAACAACTTTATGTAAATCAAATAAAAACAATGAAATAAATAATTAATGAGTATAAGCAAAATATTAATAAAATAAAAAATTATACTGATAAATTAACATATAAAATAAAGTTAAAGTTAGTTAAATTTCTTGAAATTAATATAGTGAAGAATAATACTACAAATATAGTAAAAATTTATATATGAAATTTGAGTTTTAAGTGTCTTATAAAAAAATATTTTATATTAATTGAAAGGAATATAGTTTTGTAAAACATAATGTCATAAAACTTGAAAAATTAATAGAAAAATTAGTAAAAATATTAATTAGAAAATTATTATTTTCTATTTAAGTTTATACATAAAAAGGAGTAAAATAATTATCCGGTATAATTTTATATGGTCTTTAGTTATGATCTTTCACAAATTCAATTTTTATAATCGCCAGATGGTACAATATATAACAAATTAGTTAATTAATTAGGACTGTATTTTTGCAGCGATTTTGGACTAAATTGGTTTTACCAAATTATTTTATATATATTTTACCAAACTGGATTATATTTATGTTTTATGAATCCACAAAATTGTCTTAATAAATTAATTTAAAAATGTTTCAACAAAATATTAAAATTTAAATGAGATTAAACTTGGAGTTAAACAACTACAAAACTGAAATAATAAGATTTTGATACAAATTTATTAAATAAAATATACAAATAATTATATATATATATATATATATATATATATATATATATATATA
>Ga0209489_110220_pt1 | contig 10785 bp, 5 predicted proteins | sample SiratrowhiteBW_FD_187527 | JGI IMG/M metagenome (GOLD analysis project Ga0209489, IMG submission 187527) | Root nodule microbial communities of legume samples collected from California, USA - Siratro white BW (SPAdes) (version 2) | ecosystem: Host-associated > Plants > Roots > Nodule | place: USA...
AAAAACAAATAAAAAATTAAAAAAAAAATTAAAATAAAAAAAAAAAAAAAAAATCAGATGTAACTATTTTGAGACAACCAAAAAACTCCATTCCAATTAAAGAAACTGGAAACAGTTGAGTTAAAAGCCACAGTTGAAAGAAAACATTTTGAAACTCACTTTAGCATAGTCACCGAAAGGTCCCCACAGGCATGAAGTCCAGCAAGAACAATTGAAGACTTTTCGTTTGCATTGCTAAGCCAATGTGGTTTCCCTAGATCTTCTTGATTTTCTGACTTCAACCTGGATTGCTCAACATCATCTCCAGTCAAAGATATTTCGACCAAGGTTTTTAATGAGTCAATGGACAATACGTGACATGTGATTGTCTTCGGCACATTTAAACTCCGCATGCCTGATCTAGAACAAAACAAATAAACACAAACAAACTCTCGTAATGATAACAATTAACTGCTGGCGCTGAAAATCACAATGAGGTCAACTTTAAACAACTACAAAAGGCATATCTGAACTGCTATTGTCGTCCCCAACATATACCAACATCCCCACATTGATTTTTTTTTACTTCAAATAAAAGATTCATAATGTGGAAATTAAAACTTACACTAGAAAACTCTGACCTGCAAAATTTTCACTTCTTGTCTTTAATATATATAGTCAGACATTTCAAGCATCTTTAAGAAGATAGTAAATACTCTCTAATATAAGGTCACATTACAGCCAATAAGATGAAGATTGAAGAACATACCCAGATTTTATCATCTGTGATGTATAGTATTTTTTTATCCGTTCTGCCCGTGTATCAGTAACCTTCCCATGATGAGAACATGCATCAATTGCAATGACAGGAAGTTGATATTGAAAGGCAAGTACTTGTGCAAGATAACCCTAAAAACGTGAAGTAATATGCATCACATATTAATAAAAGCAAAAAAAATATATAGTTTAAATAAGTGAACAAAAAGAAGCAAATTCAGGCAACAAAATTGTCACTAGTGCAAGAAAAATTTATGACACTTCTTGAACAATATACAGAATTTTATCTCTGATAAGGGCGGATCTGACGGAGACAGTAGAGCAGACAAAACTATCACTAAATGAAGTCACAAATTGAGCTTGTTGCAAAAAAATAGACTTCCATATTCCACGCTAAAGGATCTAATGCAGACCACCAAGCACTAAGTACATATGCCCAACAAATCACTTAATGAAGAGATAATTTATGTTCACTACTCAATCAATATTCCAACTTTAATTTCTGACACTGAGGCAACTATCACTGCCTCCGTGGAATTTAAAAGACAATTACTTCTAACCATGCAATATCCCTTGATTTGTCAAACATACCTAGGGTCCGTATCTTGTCTAACAGAACTATAAGCAAAAGAAAATGAATCTACACCTGACCGGCACCAACATCGGCAATGGCATCAGCTTTCACACTGTTTGCAACTGTACTTATAACAGCAGAAAGAATTTCTACCTGCACACATGAAAATCTTTTTATCTGATATATTGAAATGCAACAAATTTATTGATTGAAAAAAAAGACACCCACAACTCAATTCGTTTGCCTAAAATCTCATCCGAGAAAAAAGAAGCCAATTGTAAAAATTTGATAACCAGAGACTCACTTCATGTTTTTTCTTTACATTCATGCCCTGGGCAAGAACACTGTTAAGTGAAGTCTTCTGCAGGCTAGGTAATGCCTGCAAATATAAAACAATATAAGTGAAGTCATCTGCAAATATATAAATAAAGATTATCAAATACAAAATCCTCTCAAGCAGAAATCCCAGACAAATATAGCTTGAGTACAAAAGGTATATAAGATCTTTAAAATGATTTTCCTACTTTTAAGTTCAGAAAAAGTATTCTTGATTATTTTAAACCTGCAGAAATTGTCATGGAGCAAAAATAAGGGCCAAAAGTTGGTCATATAAAATAAAATGTGCAAAGATATCATAATATAATTAACATGAAGGATGGCACTTTAAGGATTGCTATAACCAATCAATTGAAAGATTAACAAAAACACTTAGTCTTAGAATTTAGGTTTGAACCTAACTTAAAACCCACAAAACTGGCTTATACCGTGAAGGTTGTTTAAGCTTTATAAGTTCAACTTAAAAACTATCCCTAATTGATGTAGGACTAAATCACCACCCTTGAGGTTGCAATTAAGGCAACCCCCAAAGAGACCGCAACTAAGATGGGATGAGATTAAGATGGTTTTCAAACAATTAGTTGTCTTGTCACCAAGTTTTCATTAGCTCAAATGGAAAGGGCATGAGAAAGTTCAGTGTAAACTAGTCCAATTGAGACTCTCGTAATACAAGTAGCACAAGATACATGAATAACATGCATAGCCACGTAGAGAGCCCCAACAGTAAATCTGTAATCAATGGATTCTGTTGCCCATGATAATATATTAGTAAGAAACAAAATAACCAAACAGAACGTGTAAGCCCTCTTCATTAAATATTTACATTTCAATCAACAAAGGTAAAGGTGAGTAACAAGGAAAAGATTACATACCATGTTCATATCTGCTTGTTCTTGACAAAATACCATAGACCTTAATTTTAGGATGAACTCCTTCAGAGAAGTTGGCCATTCATCCTGCCACCAAGTTTTTATATATCGTTATTAACAAGGAGAACATGACCCCTCCAAAGTCAGAAAGATGCAAAAAATACATACCAATCCTGCAGCGTATCAGTCTAGGAAAACCCCTAAAAATAACCATTCACTATATAAATACCGTGAAAGTCAAATAACTTATTCTGTCCCAAATTAGCAAATAACTTCAGCATAAACTTTGTAGCGACTTGAGATAAATAAAAAGGAAAAGAAAATGTAACCAAGAGCTGAATTCCCCTCTCTTAAGTTCTCATATTTATGATGACATTGGCAGTTCAGATACAATGAATGACAAGGAAGAGAAAAGAACAAGAAAGGTCATATCTAGAGTTCTAGGTACAGCCCACATCAAATTTTCAATAAAGCCTATTTAAGACCTATCATAACAATCTTGCTCAAGCTGGAGCATACAAATTGTATGTGTCAAGCTTGGAACAAATAAATTCAATCTAAGGTTTCCTTGTTCTATCACTAATTTTTTATTTGAATCCATAGGACCATTCATTGTCTCTTTTAGGATGTCTAGAACACATTTCCTTTAAGAAATAACAACACCTTCCTTTGATTTTGCTACTTCAATGCCCAAAAAATATGAGACATCCAAGATCCTGAAAATGATTGTATGGGTGTTCCTTTAGTTGAGAGATTCTAGCAAGCATCATTCCCTATGATGATTATATCATCAACCACACTATTAAGTACAAACATTTTCCAAGGGAGGTATGAAAATAGAAAACAGAATGATCTGTTTCACTATATTTCAGCCCAAACGTTTGAACAATGTGGCTGAACTTTCCAAACCAAGCACGTTCAAATTGCTTGGGAGCATGCAAAGATCAACACAGTTTATAAACCGGACCAAACTCCCCTTGAGCATCAAACCTAGGAGGTTGCTTCATATAGACCTCTTTTTCTAGATCGTCATGCAAAAGAACATTTTTAATATCTAATTGATGAAAAGGCCTATTACGAATGGCTGCCATTGCGAGGAAAAGTGTGACAATAGTAATTTTGGCCACGAGAGAAAAAGTATTAGTATAATCGAGCCAATAAATCTAAGAATATAAGCCACCGGTAGAGCTTTAAGGCGATCAACTTCATTAGGTCCAACTTTAATGGCACAGACCCAACCATAACCAATTGGTTTATTCCCACATGGAAGAGGAACTAATTCCCATGTATTGTTATGTTCGAGAGCCTATATTTCGAAAATCATGGCGTATCGCCATCTAGGATAATCAAGTGCATTCGTTACATTTTTAGGAATAGTACTAGAAGCTATAAAAGAAATAAAAGAAAAATGGGAAGGAGACAATATGTAGTAGCTAAGAAAATTTTAAATAGAATGTGGATTACAAGTGGAGTAGGTACCTTTGCAAATGGAATGAAACAACCCGAGTCATCATTTTTAGTAGTCGTGGTATTAAGTGATGATTGGGAAGGACATGTTGAAGAGGACTCACCTTGGGACATGGGACTACTCATTTGGTGACAATAGTTCAAGAAGATTCTATATGGAATTTTGAGTGTGAAGAGATACGGGTAGGACATGTTGGATAGAACGAATATATTGTTAAGGATGGAAGAAACAAGTTGGTTCGAAAAACATGATAGTAACAAACATATAGTACTTCTTGGTTTCAAGAGAGTACATTGATATCCCTTTTGAAGTTGAGAATATTCCAAGAGGACACATCTGATGGTTGTAGCTAAGAACCCGGAGACATATCATGAACAAAGCGTACAAAACCAATAACACAGAGAAAAATATGAAAGAGACGTTCCTTTAGAAATAAAATGTAAGGAACTTTATTGTCAAGTAGAGAAGAAGGCATTCTATTAATAAAAAATGGGCAATTAGGATAGCATCAACCTAATAATGAACAGGCATATTTCCACCAAGAAATAAGGTGCAAGCAGCTTCAACCACGTGTTTACCATTTTGTTGAAGTGTGTGAGGGCAAGTAGACTGGTGTAAAATGTTGGGTGAGCTTAACAAAGTAGAGAAATCAAAGGAAAAGTACGTTTTGGCGTTATTGCTCTATAAAATTTTAATCACTTTGCCAATTTGATTTCTTATTTAATTAAGGAAAGACCTAAAACTAGACAAAAGTTCAGAAGATCTTTCATTAGATAAATCCAAGTACATCTAGAAAACTCAAAAATGAAAGTAACGAAATATCTAAAACCAAAAGATGAGACTTGACTCCCAAATATCAGAATGGATGATAGAAAAGCATAATTACAAATAGATTCATGATGTTTAGGAAAAGAATACCTAATATGTTTCCCAGTTGACATGGTTCACATTCTAAAGCTTGAAGTCTCAGGAACCATCTTCTTTAATTTTGAGAAATGAGGATAACCTAAGCGTAGCTTACGAGATGAGGATGCAACACAAGACCCAAATGTGCCAGTACCACAGTAGTATAAGAGAGAAGAAATAAGCCAAACACAATGAGTTGTTTTAGTAAAAGAGAGAGAAGACAACAAAGAGGTATTGCCAGAAATATGATCAAAAGCACTTGAGTCAATTATCCATGGACTTTGACTCTCCACACATTGTGAAATGCAAGTTGTAGATGATTGTGCTGTTGTTGGATTTCAACTTCATATATTCCTGATATTCTTCGTCAGAGAACTTTGGTTCAACAACTTCATATTTGGAAATATTAACTATCTTGTTAGGAAAGTCATGCAAAAGAGTGAAAATTCTCTTAGTGATGACCCATTCTTTTACAATATGTGTATTAAGGATGTCCTTCACCACCACACTTCCCTATGGTGCTACGACCTCCTCTTCCACAATTAGATACCATGGGAGAAAACTCAATAGATTCTTGCATATTTCTACTCTTAAGTTGGAACACAAAGGAGTCGTGTTCTCAAGCTTTCCATAGAAGGTACTTCTTGACCAATTAAAATTTGGTCTCTAACATGATCAAAATCCAGATTCATCATAAGAAGGATCATAACCATATAAATTTGAACCTACTTCTTTATTATCTCATCTAATGAATCAACCTCCAAGAACATCTTTAATTCTTCAATTGCTCATTGAGTTTCAGCAATAAAGAACATCGTGTCATCATCAGTTTGCTTGAGGCCAATCAATTATCATAGTCATAGAGGTGTTAGATATCGTTTGCAAAGATATTTTGGGCCTTTTTAAGAAGGGTTATAGGTCTTGCATAATCTAAGAGTGCTCAAAATAGTGGGTTTTACTGATTGTCACAATAAAGCATAAAGCTAAAAATTAGTTTTCTTCCACTATTAGAGATTGATTTGACAGTACTTTACTTCCATCTTCTTCTAGGTGATCATGGAAACCTGGGCCAAGGAACCAAGGTTCAACTGATGTAGACCAAGACAACTAGTTTTTTCCATTTAGTTTCTCAGAAGTTATAGAAAGAGTCTTGAAAAAAGAGGGAGTAGTCCTTGAAGACTTGTTGAAATAGGGTAGAGGAAAGGACACAGGCAAACACTCCCGTAGAGAAAAATAGATTTGCACGAGAGACAAATCATTAGGAACCCTTGACGTGCACAACAAGCAGTACCAGAACAAAGAACCAAGGATGAAAACATGCTCAGAAGGTGAGCCAACAATTCAAATGGCGGTGGTCTAAATGGATTCTAACCACGGGAAGGCAACATATGAAACACATGCACCTAGGTCAAGCCGAAAAGAAGACGGTGTGTGGCAACGCACCTAGCAAAGCTTGGTCATGCCACCATCCGGGCTAGGTTGCACTCCTCAAGGCTCACTGAACCCTGACTTCAGTGGATGAAACAAAGGTGGTGGACAATAGTGAATAGCAACTAACAATAACCAAACGACATTTTCTTCGATATACAGAAAGAGACAGGCAGGACAGGATTGACCCACTCTGATACCAACTTGAGATAGATAAAAAGGGAAAGAAAATATTCAGAGAGTTTAATTCCCTCTCTTAGGTTCTCATATTTATAATGACATTGGTAGTTCAAACACAATAAATAAGAGGGAAGAGAAAAAAATAAGAAAGGTCATATCTAAAGTCCTAGGTACAGCACACAGTGGCCTTTCAATAAAGCTTATGCTAACAGACATTAATACCCCAACCAAAGAATCAAACAAGACAATCAAAGCATAACAAAACGGAGCCTTTTTTCTACCTTAAGACTACAAAACTGGCAAAGAGAAACTAGTTCCGTTTGGATCAACTTCTCTAGAAACAATTATAGGAAAAGAAAACAAGCAGAAAAAAAAATTATAAGCTAAAATTAGCTAATGCGGAAACTAATTTGCAGAAGTTATCTCACTCTAGTTAACTTCTCCAAAAGATTATTTTTAATTTATATATGTTAATTTTAGTTTATACAAAAGTTCCTTTCCTTAAGTGATTTTTGAAGAAGTTAAACCAAACATAGCACAAATGTCACGGAGGAATTTAATTTTAGCAATAAAAGACGACCTCATCGGAGCTATAAAACACAGAATGCACAAATAACAAGTAGCAATAATCAAATTAAGCAAAGCACCCCAAATCAAATACTAAATTTAAACCTGAGCTCTTAAAACGGGATCAGAAAGAAATGATCCATATCAACAAGGCAAGCAAGCATAAACTAATTCAAACAACAAAGGATGTACTTCAGCAAATATTACTAAACAGCAAACCTAAATTGAAGAGAAATAAAAATAAACAAATTAATTAATAAGAAAAAAGAATATCGGATAAACCAACCTGAACTGCACCAGAAGGTATCAGCAGAAGATTTCGAACAGGTTCACGGCGCAGGCATTCGATCCATTCGGCGTCAACATTCTCCCATAGCCTATCCTGAAATTCAATCATCACCATTTCCTTATACATAGTTAAATTACAAATTAAAAAAAAATAGTGAAAAATGGAATTCACAAGGACCTTGAAGAAATTGACAACGTGAGCATTAATTAAGGAAGAATAAGGCGCAAGGAAGCGGATAATGTCGTTGATCCATGCGAGGGTCTCTTCGGCACTCTTGCATGAATACTTGCACTCACCCATCGGACCCAACACTAACGGAAACAGTGTGTGAGACACTGTGTCCCTGTACCGTTTCTCCGTTCCGCAGTTTAGGGCATTGTTCGATGAACTTTTCTTGAAATAGTGACTTCGTTCTTCAAAGGGTAACACACTGTTAATTTTTTTAAAATGTCTTTAAAAATATGTTTTTCTAGATTTGTTCCGTTTTTTCTGAAAACAATTATATCAGATAGTTATGTATTATTATTTACTATTTAAATTTAATCATTTATATTTTTAATTTACTACCTAATTATATACAAGTAATTTTGAAAACAATATTTTAAATAAGTTCACTCATTATAATAAATGGTTAAATTATTCACTAGATTATGTTTAGATAAGAAAAGTTTAGAAAATAATTTATTTTTAAAGAAATTTTGAAATATTTTATAAAAAAAATAAGAAATATTAATATTATTTTAATAGTTAACATGATCCCTTATAAGAAATAAATATAATATATTTAATAGATTAGTTATAAGGTTTACTGATCATTAATATAGAAATTTAGTAAAATTAGTCGAAATCATAAGGAAAAAATATGAAAAGACTACTTATAGTACTTATAAATTAAAAATGATATAAATCTTAAGAAATAGATGAAATTGTTCAAAGTTTGTGGAACCATTTTTAAAATCAGTCAAATCCTTTTTCCAAATCCTGGAAAATGTACATTTAACCTTTATCCAAGGCATTCGACTTTGAATGATCTAGCTAGAAAACTTAAATAACATATCAAAATATATTTTACTAGGAAATTTTGGTGTTCAAGACAACTTTTTCTTGTTTCATATTGAGTGAAAACATGAGAGATGATAGGAACAAGAAACGTGAATTCTTATAAAGGAGGCTCCACCGTAGCCCAAATCATGTAGATAGTCTAAAATTTATAAGAAGAAAATGAGAAAGCAAGATATACACATAAACATTTGTTGCAACCGGAATCACTACGTGGCGATCAAAAAATATTTTTTAAAAATATTTAAATTGAGATTAGAGTCGCCACCATAGTTTATTATGGAAAATTATAGAAAAACCAAAAATAAAAATGTCTAGAACCAGATTCAAAATTCGGGAGTCGGTTACGTGTGGGGAATGTATTAGCACCCCACAACGCCCGTCCTAAAACGATACCTTTAATCAAATGAATAAAAATAAGTGTGATTTTAAAAAATATCATTTTTTCCAAATAATAACAATAATAATGAGACTAAAGACAAAACAAACAAATATATAAAAAATAAAACAAACAAGAAAACATGCTTATAAAAATCATAACAATAAATAATAATTAGGCGGATAAAAATAACAAACAAAAATAAAACAAACAAACATATATATTTTTTATTTATTTGGGCCGACAAGGCTTGACCTTGGTCCTACGTATCTCTATAGATGATAGAAAATCAGGGTACACGTAGTTCTATTTTAAGAATTTTGTTTGGTGATATTTGATATATGGTTATATTTTTTAATTTTTAAAACTTTTTTTCATTTTTTTCATTGAAATTAAATATTTTTATTATTTCTTTTAAAATGCTTTGTTTATTATTATTATTTAATTATTTTTAAAATTATTTGGAATATAATATTTTTATTTTTAAAAAAAAAGTTTGTTAATAAAAATATTTTTTTTTCTTTTAATTCTTCTACCTAACCCACTTTTATTTCTATTAAAGGAAAGGAAAAAAAAAGAATACAAATATACATATAAACATAATTAAAATAAAATAAAACTTGATATTCATTATTTATGTGGCATGGAACACCAGTACCACACGCTACCCCTTTGTTCATAACTTCAGTATATATTTCTTTTTTTTGTACAAAATATTGGATAAAAACTAAATAATTGATTTAAATAATAAATGTAAATGACATAGAAATAAAATATAATAAAAATATTAAGCCCAAAACATTTTTTTATCAATTTTATTATTATCATTATTACTAGGTTTATATTTTTATTTTTTTTCAAAAAATCAAGTAATGTTTTATATTCTTTACTCTTTTATTGAAAATTTTTATTTTTATTTTTGAAAAATATTTTATCTTTTTCAATGATTTTTAAAGTTGTTTAGAAACTTTTCCATTTTTCTTTCTTTTTTTCTGAAAATTTTTACCTTTTTATGATTTTTGAAAATTGTTTCACAAAAACAACATCACTTTATTATTATTTTTTTACTTTTTCCTGAAAAATTAATTATTTATTAAATTTTTAGGAAAATTTTATATTCTGTTTGAGAAATAAAAAGGGTCCTGTATTTTTTTATATTTATTTCTAGACGAATCAAAGCAAAAAGGGTTGAATATCAAGATGTTGTAAAAACTCTCAAACAATCATATTACATAAAGAGATAAAGGAATCAAGTGAGCAACCAAAATATATTGATTGAAGATCCTTAAACAACATGTTTTAACACGAATCAAAGCAATAAGGGTTGAATTATAGACAATAAAAGAATCAAATGAGCAATCAGAATTATATATACATATACAAAAAGCGATAGATCCGAACTTACCCGTTGAAGCACTACCTCAAGAACTTCAGACTTTTTCTCCTCTTGCTTTCGATGACTCTAGATCCCACTAATTTTTCAGCACTGTGATTCTTGTTGTCTCTCTGTGTTTTTTTCGCGTCCATCCACTTGCTCACTATGCATATTTATACTAATTCTAGTCAGCCCACTCTTAATTCAAATTTTAAATCTCTTAATTCCTAATTATTCCCACTTAATTATAATTTGTGAACTGCCAATTGATTATTCTCTTTTAATTCAGATTCAAATCTATTAATTCCTAATTATCCCCACTTATGACACCAACTGACTGTTAAATCGCAAGGACGAACCCAGACTAAAAAATGGGCAAAATTGTACCATTATTGCTGTTATGGCATCATAACCTCTCATACATATAATCAAATTCGAAAATAAATGAATATGAGAAATAAATTAGGAATATTGGAGGTAATGTAGCTGAAACATTTTATTATTATTTTTTAATTCGTTTTTTTTTCTTTATTGTTTTTCCATTTTTACATTTATTGAAAGCAACCTAAATAACACAACAATATAAATAGATACTTGAA